>Ga0208408_1000806_pt1 | contig 19203 bp, 18 predicted proteins | sample ETNtaG_4_FD_185776 | JGI IMG/M metagenome (GOLD analysis project Ga0208408, IMG submission 185776) | Marine microbial and viral communities from oxygen minimum zone, Eastern Pacific Ocean - ETNP201406SV67 (SPAdes) (version 2) | ecosystem: Environmental > Aquatic > Marine > Oceanic ... | reverse complement strand
ACAGCTCAAACAGGAAATTATTTTATTCCAAGTTCATTAGCTAGATCAGAACTTGGCCACAGCTCAAGACCTATAAAAGAAACTATTAACGATACGGTAGAATTTTTTGTAAATAGAGGTTTGATAAAGTAGTTATGTCAGAATATAAAGCTTGGGTGCAAAATGAAGTTGGGCCATTTACTAACTTAAAAATAGGAAAGATGGAGATGCCTTCTCGTGGAGAGAAAGAAGTTCTTATAGAGACAAAGGCAGCAACATTAAACTTTGCAGATTTACTTCTTTCGAGTGGAATGTATCAATCAAATCCTCAAACGCCATTTGTCCCTGGATTTGAAGTTGCAGGAATAGTTAAAGAATGTGGAGAAGATAGTCATCTAAAAGTAGGGGATAGAGTAGTTGGTGCTTGTACTGTTTTTAGATCAGGACGTTATGGAAGTTTTGGTGAGTTTTGTATAAGCAGTGAAAATTTAACTTATAAAATCCCAGATGATATTAGTTTTGAAGCAGCAGCAAGTATATTGATGGCCTATTTAACCTCTGATTTTGCATTACATAGACGTGCTCAAATTAAAGAAGGTGAAAGAGTTTTAGTAAATGCAGCAGCAGGTGGGGTAGGTTTAGCTGCTGTACAACTTGCTAAACTATCGAATGCTGAAGTAATCGCTGCAGTTGGTTCTAGTGAAAAAGCAGAATTTATTAAAAAATATAATCCAGATTTAATAATAAATTATCGAGAAGAAAATTTAAAAGAAGCAATAGAGAACAAGTACGGGAAACGACCGATAAATATTTTCTATGATCAAGTGGGTGGTGAGCCTTATGAAGAAGGTCTTCGTTTACTAAGTTCTGAAGGTAGAGCTTTAATTGTTGGCTTTGCAAGCGGAAATATACCTAACCAGTTGTTAAGTTATTTATTAGTCAAAAACATTACCATTATGGGAGTTTTCATGATCAGTTTTGAAGATGATGATTCTGCTTACTTACATTCAAGAATGGAGTCATTATTTAATTTGTATTTAGAGAAAAAGATTGACCCTGTTTACGAGACCATACCTTTTGAAAAAATACTTGATTACTTAGATTCGATTGGTTCTAGAAAAACGATTGGAAGAATAGTAGCAACTATTTAATATTTGGAATCATACAAATAGGAAGTTGATAAAACTTATCCCAAGACCTTTTAAATAAGGACTCATATAATTTAACTAGATTGGGATTACGTTTTTTGTAATCGCTTAATATAGCAATTGCTTCCTCTTCATCTAACCATTCAACGATCGAGGTGTAATTAAGATTTGTCCATACTACTTCTACTTGAGGATTTTTCCGGAGATTTAATACCCAATCACTATTTTCTCCAAATCCTGCAATAACAACTGGAGAATTATCAATCTTTCCAATAACTTCTAAAAGAGTTTTTCTTTCTTTCTTTGAAGTTCTTCCAATTGTTGTAATTTGTATTAATTTTTTACCATACAACCGAGCAGTTAATTTATTGTAAAAAAAATAAGGAAGTTTTAAAAAGAATCTATATTTTAAACTTAAATCACTATACGTCATTTATAAAGGTATCTTGAAAACTCTGCCTATTAACTAACTCAGCTACTCCAGAATCTTTGACGGCAACTACGCCAGATTTTGGAACTCTATTGTAATTACTTGCCATCGCAAAGGTATATGCTCCTGTGGAAGTGGACATTAAAATATCACCAGACTTTGTGTCTTCAGGTAACATTGCATCTTTTACTAATAAATCTCCACTTTCACAATGTCTCCCTGATACTGCATGTACTGCTTCTTTCTCACTTTTATCACCAGAGATATTAAATAGTTTATGTTCACTACCATATAATGCTGGTCTTGGGTTGTCTGACATTCCTCCATCAACAAGTATGTAGGGTTTCTCTCCCCTGTCAGACTTTATAGCTCCAGCAGTATAGAGAATAACTCCAGGATTATTAACTAATGCTCTACCGGGTTCAATCATTACTTTATAATCTTGTGACCAATGTTCTTTTACTCCATCATGTATTGCTTTGGAATATATAGAGAGTTCATGGTCTACTTCATCTCCAGCGTATGGGGAAAAGAATCCACCACCTGCATTAAAAACTGCCTTTTCTTCTACTTTTTCAGAATGAGTATTCATAAAATCTGAACATGAACTCATTGCTAATTTATAACGTTCAGGGTCTTTAATTTGACTTCCAACATGCACGTGGATTCCTGAAAATAATAATGACTTGGATGATACTATTTGCTCCAATGCCTCTTCAGCAAAACCGATAGAAATACCAAATTGTTGATCATATCCACTTGTTAATACCATTGGATGTGTTTCAGCACCTACATCTAAATTAATTCTCATGATTATTGGCTGCTTTTTGTTTAGAGATGAGGCTGCTTTATCTAACATTTCTATTTCATAACGATTATCTATAGAAATATGACCACCATTATTTTGAATAAAATACTCTATTTCATCTGTTCTCTTGAAAGTCCCATTGAAAACTGTGTTTTCTAATGTTCCAACTGTTTCTTGTACGGTTGCCATTTCTCCTCCTGAAACAACATCTATACCCCATCCTTTTTCGTGAAGTTCTTTAACAAGTGCCTTAGAAATGAAAGCTTTTGCAGCGTATCTAAATAATGCATCTGCTCCAAAAACATCTGTGAAACCATCAATATTATCTTTTAAATGTTCCCAGTCATACACATAAAGAGGTGTCCCGTAATTTTTTGCAATATCAACCAATGAAGTTTCTCCAATGTAAGCGACCCCTTCTTTGAAGGAAAGATTTTTAGGTAGGTAATTCATTTTTTAAGTCTTCTCTTTATCCAAGCAATATCTTTTTTTTGGGCATCTGGACCATTTGGTGTTTCGACAATTAAGTCTGTTTTTGCATTTTTTATTACATACTCAAGATCTTCTTTTGGAATATTTCCTTTACCAAGATTTTCATGTCTATCTCTACTACTTTCAAAACCATCTTTTGAATCATTGAAGTGAACTAAATCAATTTTCTTTACTAGTTTTTTAAAACCTTTTACAGCATCCTTTGTTGGGATCCCTCCTGCCCATGTATGACAAGTGTCAAGACAAAGGCCTACATTAAGATGCCCTACAACTTCCCAAAGTCTCTCAATTGAATCCATGTAACGAGCAACTGAATTTTTTCCACCAGCAGTATTCTCTACAAGAACTCTCATTCCTGTATCCTCAACTTCCTTTATAGCTTTTGCCCAGTTCTTATACCCTTCGCCGATATCTCCACCTTCACCTACTGAACCTCCGTGAACAACAACACCTTTTGCACCAAAAGTAGATGCTACTTTGCAAGTTTCTTTAAGTAGTTTCCTGCTTGGGTGTCTAACTTTATTATTTGGACTTGCAAGATTCAATAAGTATGGTGCGTGAACATATATATTGCCTTTATATTCTTGAAGTATGTCAACATCTTCCCTTGGTTTTGGGCTTTTCCACATCATAGGACTAGAGATAAATATCTGAAAAGTGTCACCTTTTCTATACTCTATCTCCTCAATCGCTTTTTTCGAAGGTATATGGGAACCAATATTCATGGATTTAATTATAAAGGAATTAGCTCTTAAGAAAAAAGATTATCCCATTACTTGTTCTGGGCCAACTAATATATAGACACATGTTGGACTAGAAAACTTTTCATTAGAGTCCGTTGCTATAACCTCTAATTGGCTGCCTTTTTGATTTATCTCAACAGTAGCTCCCTGTGCTGTACTTAAATCTGAGTCCAAGCAGAGATTAACAACTTTAATATCTTCAGGATTTGCACCCTCAACTAACCACTTTTTTGTTGGTATTTGTGTTGGTCCAGTATCTACAACCGTTATTTTATAATTTGTCTCTATCCTCTCAGCAAAGATAAGAGCACCTCCAATTCTTGGGTTAAAATTTCCAAAAGCTAATAATTTTCTTCCATTCTTAAGGTCAAGTAAGTCCGGATCGCCTCCATTTGGTAAGTATTCCGGTTCTGACCAATTAAAACTATCTGTTCCTTTCCTGTAAACCATAAAATTAGTAGTTGGCCATATCCACTCAACTGTTCCTGAAGGATTTAATTTTATAGCTGGATTTGTCGTAACATCCTGGTCGTTTCCACCATACATTCGATCTGGTTGTGAGATCCAACTAATTCCATCTTCAGAGGTAGCTACACACGCCCTTCTTTTAAAATCTCCCAAAGGACTGACTAATTCTTGACTATGAAAAATCCAAGAGCCATCATTTAATTTTGTTATTGTTGGATCTCCTAATGGTCCTGTTGACTCTCCATTTGTGTCTTTACAATCTGATTGGTAAAAAACTGGTATGTCTACTTTTTGAAAAGTTATACCATCAGAAGACTCATATCTAACTAAAAAATCTCCTGACATTGCCAATTCCCAACCCCATGCAACTATTTTTCCTTCAATGACTAGAGCTTCAACTGGTGATTTAACAGGTACACGAACTCCTGTTTCAACTTTCCATGTTCTACCACCGTCTGTTGAAATAGCAGAATGAACTAAATTATCATAACCATTTATATTTGCTTGTGGTTCGTTACCATTTTTAAAATATACTCTTATATTTCCATCAGATGTTTCAACGATAGATGGGTCAGCAATATTCCCCAAACTATTTTCCATACTTCTTATTGATCCTAAATATGACAAATGAATCGAACTTAATGAAGTAGATTGGTTCATACCTGTTTGGTTTGCAGGTCCTTTATTATCAGATGGTGGAGAAACCCCTGGCTTCCCTTGAGCTGTATCATTCATCCCTGCAGGTTCTGGGGGAGGTGGAATATTACATAACGTAAAGTAATTTAAGTTTTCTTCAGTAATTTTTCTACCTTCCATCAAATCTACTTCCATTTGTCTAATAGCAAAACTATTTGCATTTTCAAATAAACAATCTCTCTCCGATTTTGAAAGAAATGAAACTAAACCTTGAGGAAATTCTTCAAGGATTTCATCAATCTCTTCTTGATTAGAAGAGGTAGTAGTATCTTGGTCAGAACTCTCTGTATCTTGATTCGAACCTTCTATTTTCTCAATAGAGGTTTGGTTATTAGAGTTATCATTCTCTATATTTTCTCCATCGCTACCACACGAACAAATAAGTAGAAAACAAAGTAATAAAATTAAATTTCTTCTTTTTTTCATCATTTTGAAGGTGCAAATCCTAATAATCTATTGGAAAATTTAAATTCTCCTACCCAAAGATGATATCCATCCCAATGAACCGTTGAAGCCATTGTTGCTCCTGTTTCATCTCTATTGTTATTACCACCAAAAGACATTGTTGGACTTGCTCCACTTAGAGCGGCATCTACAGTTTCCCACCCAACAACCTTATCTTTTCCTTGGAGCGCAATAAAGAATCCTTTTTCATTTATACTTACACCTTGTGGAAAATCATCATTTCCTGGTATAGCTCTTAATGTCCCACCATCTAGTTCTGAAAGTTTAATTACATGTACTGAGCTTCCTGCACCTGGGTATGTTGATATAACTAGCCATTCATCATTCATATCCATTCTCCCTACGCCTACAGGATTATCTAAAATATATTTTGGTTCATCAGTTAGGCCTGGTATCCCTTCCCATATATATATTTTTTTATTATCTGTTTCGCCTAAAGCAAAATATGTTCCGTTGTATGCAATACCTCTTATTGAGTTAAACTCAATCGATCCTATTTTTGAAAAATTAAGATCAAAAGAGTAATTTTCAGAAGTTAATGTAGATTCAAAATCATACCACCCATAAACCTTGTTCTTTCCAGCTAAAAATAGTGATTTATTATAAAAAGTATTGTCCCAAGGTGCTTCACTAAATGGTCTGAAAACAAGGTCAGGTTTTGCACCAGTACTTCCAGGATGATTTTTCCACACAGATAGAGATCTGTCAAAATCGGAGGAAACAATCATAATGTTTCCATCAGATTCTATTACTGGATTTTGAATTATAAAATCATCCAGAAGAGGTGTATCAAGAACTTCGTCTGTCATCAGCGACCAATCAGGTATTTCTGTTGCTGAAGTAGGTAAAGAATCAAATACAGAGATTCTATTTCCATTATATTCAGCAATAAATAGCTTTCCATTAGCAACAGTTGCTCCTCCGTCGTCTCCACCCTGCCACCTGTGTCCTTGTCCAGGTAGAGCATTCATTGCATTAGCTTTAATATCTGCTGTTGTTGTATATAAACTATCCCACAGGTATAAAAATTCTCCTCCTGCAGGTATAGAATAAATTTTATCTTCATGTATAACACCAGCAACCCATTGGTCAACACAAGCATCTGGGTCTTTTGAAGATGTTGGCCATGAAGTAAATACATGGCTAGATCTATTACCATTCTGCCCAACACACTCTCCGTTTGCATTCTCATCACCAATCATTATGTATTCACCATTTGAAATTATAGATCTCGGTGTTCCAATCTGACTTGATTGCAGTTTCACATCAGGAGGTGTGGATTGTCCAGGAAAACTATTCCAAAAAAGTATTGTTCCAGATACTGTTGCTGTAATAATTGTTTTTTCCCCGTTAGACCAAACACCCCATGGCCAAGAATCATTCATGTCTACATAATTGGTTACTGGTATTGCATAACTAGCAGCCTGTCCGGAAGAAGTTGGAAAGGTTGTCCAGACTAAAACTCTGTCATTCTCTGAGTCAGCAATAAGAAGCTTATTATCTGGTGTGATAATAACTTGTCCTGGAAAATTTAATTGATTAAGACCTGTTCCTGAATTGTGTGTTGTAAAATTTTGCTGGCCAATTACAAAATCTGGATCTGTTTTTTGAGAAGGTATACTATTCCAAATTAACACTCTGTTGTTAAACCTATCAGTTACAGCTAACTTCACGCCGTTGGAAGATACCGAAACTGGATGGTTTAATTTTGTCTTACCTCCTGAATTGTTAAATCCAAATCCGGATAATAATATATCAGCTGATTCATTTAACCCAAAAGATGTATTTCCATTAGGCGATGCATTGGTATATGACGGTGTATAGCTGTATATGTTAAGATCATATGCAGAATTAGAGCTTCCTTCTTGTCCTCCAGGGTTATTTTCATTTGCTGGTTCACTTGCAGTTTCTCCTACCTCAATAGGATTTTCCTTACAACCAATTACTACTCCTGCTTCATAGTCATCAGGGTCTTGTTCCTCAACAATCTTCGTATAAGTGTCTCCTCCAAAGTTGAATGAAATACATTCTAAAACTTCCTGCGTAGCCTCCTGGATAATACCAATAGCTTTTTTAATTTTTTCTTCGGGTGATAACTCTTGTCCTTGTGGTCCTTGTCCTTGTGGTCCTTGTCCTTGTGGTCCTTGTCCTTGTGGTCCTTGTCCTTGTGGTCCTTGTCCTTGTGGTCCTTGTCCTTGTGGTCCTTGTCCAGGGGGTCCCATACATTTACCCATTCTCTTTTCTTCTTCTGAAGTAGGTTGTTCATTTTGTAATTGTTTATATCTTTCTTCACCAAATTCATTTTTTAAACATTCAGCATAGTTAGGGTCGGAAAAAGGATTTTGATTATTATTTGGAGGATTTTCTCCTTGTGTTTTTTCTATATTATTTTCTTTTTGATTTTCAGATTTTTGGTTTATTTCTTGAGTCTCAGGTGGAGCAACTGAACCTACGTTCTCTTGTGTCGAACTTTCTCCACAAAAAATTAATAAAAAGGCAAGAATTATTGAAATAAACCTATTTTTGTACATCTATATATGATTATAAAAAGATTCTTTTGAAGATACCCTGTAAAATATTAATTAGGACTTCCTTTCGTGCCTTGAACCACTGAAATAAGGTGTGATTAAACAAAAATTACAGCCACTAGGGAGTCTTTTTGATATTTAAGGTGTTTTTAAAATTGTTTTATAAAGTATATACTCTCTATCTCCCATTTCGTTTGGAGCAACAGCTGAAACAATAAGATAATCTCCATTTTCAAGTAAAACTCCTGTCGGATCAAGATAGCTCATATCAAGAGGTGATATTGGTATCCCGGTAAATTCCCAATCAAGTCCGTCCTTTGATGTCCCATAGAAGATACTTTGTGGTGTTTTCGGCAAACGCTCGGGTGAGAATGAAAAAACTGCCTCCCAATCGTTTTCTTCAGATTTAAGAACTTCGAAATCAACATATCCATTCTCAAATCTATAACCATCGTCTTTGACAAAATCGATTCCTTGAGTTGTTTTTGAAGTTGTACTTAAAATTTTCTCACCAGCCATCCCTGATGCTTCATCCACCCAATAAATTCTCACTCTTCCATCAGGAATTATGACAGCGTCAGGGACTCCCCATGCCATGTTTCCACCATCAGATATCCCTAAAGAAATTTTATTAGAATACGATAAACCATCTTCACTAAATACAGCTGTCATAATTTCTTTTGATTTTGTATTTGGATTAAGTTCTACAAAATATCCTCTACGTATTCCATCAACAGTTTCAACTATTGTTAAATCTTGTATTCTCTCCACAGCTCCTTGGCGAGTACAGTTTAAATCATAATCACAAAGATCTACTGCCAATCCACCTGCTTCCATGCTCGAGTAGAATAAGCGAAGTGTTGTCTCATCAACAACTTCCATATGTGGACTAACACCTATAATTTTCATATCATTTATATCTACTAATGCTGCTTTTTCTTCTAAAGCCTCTGAGTTATTAGTACCTGGAGTCATTTGATTTGATGAACTTTGATCACCAGGTGATGGAGGTGGAGGAATATTACACTCGTCAAAATAAGATTGTGCTTCTTGTGTAAAGGGCCTCCCTTCAACTAAATCAAGTTCTATTTGTCTCATCATAGATAGAGGAGTATTTTGGTTTAAGCATTCTTGCTCTTTGTCTGATAAAAATGAAATTATTCCATTTGGGAACTCTTTTAAAACTTCTTCAATGGATTTATTTTTAGAGATCTCTTGTGATGAAGAATTATCATTTTCTGTTTCTTCTGATATGGATTCAGTGGTTTCTGTGTTTTTAGTTTCAGTACTAGAAGAATCTGCTTCTATATTTTCACTTTCAGAACTCTCGCTAGTCGTTCCTCCACATGATATTACAAAGAGGAAGAATACAAGGAATAAAAATTTTCTCACAAAGAAATTATAGCAATAAAAGCAAAAATCCCGATTGATCTTGCGACCCTTCGGGATTTTCTATTCTATTTCATTTTCGGTCTTGCGACTTCATTTTCAATAGTGTTTAACTAATTTACTCGCAATATTGCTTCTAAGCAAGAAATTTTAAATAGTTTTTTTCGCGAACTTTTAAACAAAAAAACCTAATTTATATAGATTTTTACATCTGAACGAGGATGAGGAATGGGTGAAGGATTAATATTTAAATCTTCTTTCGAGCTAATATTCTCAAAATTATCAACTAGTTTATATACAACATTCTTAAATATGTAGCTTGCAAAAAAGTTTCCCAAACATGTATGAGCTCCCCCAGAAAAAGGAAAATATGCTTCGTTTTGATAGGCTGGGTCTTCAAACCTTCGAGGAGAAAATGCTTCTGGATCATCCCAATATCTTGCATCGTTGTGTAGAACCAACGGGCCTACCGCTACATATGTTCCAGCTTCTAATTCATAGCCCTCTACTTCTGTATCCCTAACAACATATCTTGGAGAAAATGGTACTGGTGGATATTTTCTTATTGCCTCTTTAAACAATGCTTCTCCTAAATGACCATTCTTTAATTCAGTAATATTTGTACAAGAAATTGACCTTGCTTCATTTCTTAAATCTTTGGAAAACTGTTCATCAGTTGAAAGATAATGTATTGAGGAAGTTAAAGTACTCGTTGTTGTGTCATGTGCTGCAAGTAGTAAAAATATCATGTGTTCTGCTATTTCAAAATTAGACAAACCACCTTCTTGTTCGTTTGTTTTTACTAGTTCTGAAAATAATGTTTTTCTTTCTGTGTCAATTTTCTCTGCTTTTGTTTCAAAGTATTCCAAAAGTTCTTTTCTTGCTTTAAGGCCTTTTCTTAAACTTGTAAAAGGAAGTGGTTTTCTTATAACTGAAGTAGCAGATTTAACTGAGTCACTAAATAATTTATTTAATTCAGCTGACCTACTCTCATCTACTTCATCAAAAAATAACTCGAGAGCTACATTGAACATTAGTTGCTTAATATTCTCATATAGATCAAATGATTCTTTTTCTTTCAGCTCATCTATCCATCCATCAATACGTGGTTGTATAATTTCTAAATAATTTTCTAACGCATCTCTTCTAAATGATTCCTGCATAAGCCCTCTGTGGTACTTATGATCATCAAAATCTCTTAACATTAAACCATTTTCAAAAGTTGGCCCTAGAGAAAATTCCCATCCATGTTTAGATGAAAAATTATCTTGAGGATCTAAAAAAATATGCTTAGTTGCTGAGGGGGTGGAGAACATAGTGACTCTTTCGTTTAGGATAGAGATTTCTATAACGTCACCAATTTTTTTTTGTAGTCTTCTACTAAATTTTAAAGCATCTCGATTGAACTCAATAGAGTGTCCTAAAAACGGTAAACCTTTATCAACGGGTGCTTTCATAACAAGCTAATACTATTCGATAAAAATCAATCAGAAAAGCAAAAATCCCGATTGATCTTGCGACCCTTCGGGATTCTCTATTCTATTTGTTTTCAATCTTGCGATATCATTTAAATAGTGTTCTACTAATTTACCCCTCTAAGTGCTTCTATGCAAAATAATTATTAATGTATTTTTCGCGAACTTTTAATCATAAATTGTTGCTTTTTTCTTTTATGAATTTGCTCCAATGCATAACTAACCATAATTCGAGGCATGTTTTTATGGTTTTTTTCCATAAAAGATAACAATATTTCCTCATCTCTTTTGCCAACTTCTCTTAGCATCCATCCAGTAGCTTTATGAATAAGATCCTCCGTGTCATTTATATATTTTTTTGCTAATTTTAAAGTCAGATTAAATTCATTATTTTTAATCCTTGACCATGAAGCTAATATTGCGATTCTTCTTATCCATAAAGAATTGTTATTCGACCACTCTAAAATTTGTTTCTGATCCTGATTTACTAAATATTTACCAATTATGTTTGGTGCAATTTTATCAACAAGATCCCAACCGTTTAATTGCTTAATGTTTTTTATTGTAAATTTATACCATTCATCTTTTTTATCTGATTTATCAAAATTATTTAAAACAATCACCCAGCCGCACATTCGTTCTTCATGCCAGGGTGAATAAAGAAGTTTTTCTATCTCTTCTTTTTTTAGATTAGAATATTTCTTCGCAACATTCGTAATATCAGGCATAACAACACCTAAAAATTTATCACCTTCACCGTATTCTCCTTTTCCTGTTTTAAAAAATTTTGGAAAAAAATCTCTTTTCTCTTGGTTTATAAATTTTCTTAAATCTTTTTTTACTAAAGAAGCTGTCACTTGTTAAATTTCTTTTGACTCTGAAATAAAATTGAGAACCTCTGTTAACTCTTCATCATTTATATATTTTGTAAGTACATTAAATGTTGTATCTTCAAAAATAAAAAGAATGTCGTTCTCACCCTTTTTTTCAATGTTCTTGATTTCGTATATATCTCTTACCACGCTTAAAGATTTCTCTTTTGTTCTTAGAGCAATTCGTCCATTATTGATTTCAATGACTGGCTGAACAAAACTCTGTAAGGCAATAATTATCTGAAAAAGACCTATGCCTAAAATCAAATAATACAATCCTTCTTCTCTGATATTTGATCCAAATTCTTTTAAATCGATATATTCTTTTAGAAATATTCTTAAAGGGCCTTCAATTATGTTGTCTATAGAAATATATGTTAAAAGTATGCCACCAAATAAAGTTGGCATCATTGCGATCCTGTTTCTGTAAATCTTTTTTTCCATAAATTTAATTCTTTTAATAACAGATTACTTCATTTTGCTATTGTTTATATATGGAAATTGTACTGATAAGACATGGTCAACCAGAATGGGTCAAAGATGGAGAATATACAGTTGACCCTGGGTTAACTGAAGTAGGCCAGCAACAAGCTGAGAAATCAGCTTCTGTTTTTGATGAAAATAGTATGGATGAAATTTGGGTTTCTCCATTAAATCGAGCCCAAGAAACACTTAAACCTTTCGAGGAAAAAAATATTGCACCTGTAGTGAAATCTTTCGACTGGCTTCGTGAGGCTCTTGATGATGATGAAAAGAAATTAATTGGTGAAAGTCAGGAAACAATTAAAGAATACTTTGAACATCGCAATACAAGGTCCTTTGAAGATTGGATGGAAACAACACACGGAGCCTATATGAAAGGATTCAGTATGAAAGGATTCAGTGAAAATATAATTAAAAATCTTGATGAAAGTCTAAAAAATATAGGTGTTATCTCAATAGATGATCGTTATGACAGGTTATTTGATTTGAATACTGCAAAGATTAATAAATTAATGATTATTTCTCATGCTGGAACAATGTCTACATTATTGTCCTATTTTCTTAACTTACCTTTATATCCTTGGACGTGGAGAAAGTTTCTACCTCGTCATACAGGACATACATTTCTTAGATCAAGTGAAATATCATCTGGTCATTTTTTTAGAATGAAAGAATTTAACAATGTTTCGTTTATGGATGACAAGTTAAAAACTTATTGAAAATAACTATACTTGTAATAACTTAGTAAATAATATGCAAGGTTCTAAAACACTTCCAGAATTAAAAGTAAGTAAATTAACACCTAGAAAAAGAAGGTACTTTTTTAAATTTATTGCTGAGTTTTTATTAAGAAGAGGAAATTTCTCTGCGGAAGGAAGTTTCTTAGATAATAAAAATGTTGTTTTAGTAGCCGCACCTCATCAGTCTGCAAAAGATGAATATTTTATGTTTTTAATAGTTATGGCTATGAATATAAAAATTTGTTATTTGTCTGCAAAATGGACAATGAGACGTTTACCTGTACCTTTTTTAAAACCGAAAGATATTGACAAACAAGGCATACCCTGGCCTTTGGGTTGGCTTCAAGAAATTATCTTTAGAAAGTTTGGAGCAATTCCTGTTGAAAGGAAAGAAAAAGGTGGTCAATACAAATCAGTTGTTGAAGAATTAAAAAAACATGATGGATTTGTTCTAATTGTAACTCCTGAAGGAAGATTTGATCCTTCGCGTTTTAGATCAAGCTTTTTATATATTGCTAAAGAATTAAATGCAGAAGTAATGCCTGTTCAAGTTGATTATGAAAAAAGATGTTTCAATCTTTTACCTGCTTTAGATATAGAAGGTACTGAGGAAGAAGTTATAAAACGTTTACGATTACTATTTAATGGCATTAAAGGTAGGCACTCTAGGTTCGAGGCATAAATGGAAGAAAAAATCCACAATCTTATAAAAGACAGGGGTCCATGGTTTCTAAAAGATACTTTTCTTTCAAAACTAGTTTATAAACTGCTAGCTAAGTATTTAAAAATTGAAGAAACTATCTATGCAGGAGATTTTATACAAGATATGTCTGGTCCAGAGGCATTTAATTGGTTAGGTGATAACTACACAGCGAAGTGTGAAGTTAAAGGAATTGAAAATATTCCTAGTAATGGAAAATGTTTAATTGTATCAAATCATCCAATGGGTCCTGCCGATGCTATAGCAATATATCATCAAACATATAAGGTAAGGAAAGATATATTTTTCTTTGCAAACGAATTGTTTATTTACTTAGTCGGATCTTTTGAAAATATCTTTGCTCCCGTATTTTGGAATAAAGAAAAAGAAGTACATACAGCCTCAAAAAAAACTTTTAAGAATATTAAAAATTTCTTTTCAGAAGGACGAATCGGAATAATTTTTCCATCAGGAAGACTGTCAAAAATGACTTTTTTCGGATTAAAAGATAGAGAATGGGAAAAAACACCAATTGCCATAGCTGAAAGACATAATTGTCTATTGATTCCTGTATTGATTCAGGCAAGAAACTCATGGTTCTTTTATTTTGCATCATACATAAGCAAACAACTTCGAGATATTTCTCAGCTAAATGAATTATTTAACAAAAAAAATAAAAAAATAAAAATAATTGTCGGTAAACCAGTTCTGAGAAATGATTTATCTGAGGACCCAGATACTGCAATTAAAGAGTTAAGAGCTCTATCGGAGGGATTAAAAAAAGCCTAGGTCAAAGTTAAGTTTTATTTAACAACTTCTCCTGTTTTGGGACTTACTCCTAAATTTCCAATCATGTAACCAAATAAGAGAGGTGTTGTCACTAATCCTCCTAGACCATAAAATCTCCAAACAAGATCGACATCTTGACCAATAGACCAATATAAAATATTTACAACAACAATAAATCCATATAAAGATCCAATTAGAGCAGTGGCTATTTGTACCTTTCTATCATGATTAGTTTTGTAATACCAGTTAGTAATTTGACGTGCTCCAAATGAGAATCCTAAACCATAAACTATTAATAAAGCCATGCTCATTGAATCCCCAAGAATAAAAAATACTGACTGATATAAAAATGAAATTAAAAAGATTGCTCCCATGCTATTAGGTGAAACTTTAAACCTTATAGCGTAAACAAAAACAATGCAAGCTAACATAGCATTAAAAAATACAGATCCTGCAGCAAGACGATCTACCCAGTCCCAATAAAAAAATAAATCTATATCAAGAAAAGGATTTATAAATTGAGTCATAAATACTATCAGGCCATAAATTGTACCTATTGAAAAAATTGATGCTGCATCAAGGGTGTCTTTATAAGGCCTAGATGCAAATACATGATCTAACATCAGAAACGATCCTAAAAAAAGCATTAAATGTGAAGGGCTAATTAATGGCTCAACACCTGTCTCTATTCCAAGGAGTGTATGCCAAATTGCATCAGACACTCCTCCTATAGCGAAAATTGATGCACCTAAAACACCGACATCAAATTTATAATCTTTCATTTTGTTTTTTACATAAACAGCTGAGACAACAACAAAACCGTACCCTGAGTAAAGTAAGGCATGCCATGGTGTAAAGAAAGTTTCTATTTCATCTAAAAGAAATGTGTGAGCACTAGAGTCCACCCATGCACCAGTAAACATCCAAACCATTGCAACAATCATAAGATATCTGTATTTCTTTTCAGTTATTGGTGTTGGGGCTAATTTATCAAACATTCTTTATTCCAGTTAAATAATACTATAAGTTTATGGAAAAATTTTCGAGAACACTTACATTAAGAAGCTCTATTTTCTTAGGCCTAAGCTCAATGATTGGAGCTGGTCTTTTTCTAAATATTGCTCCTACCGCAAAAACTGCTTCTTATTCCTTAATTTTAGGATTAATTATGGCTAGTACTGTTGCGTTTGCTAATGCTTCATCTTCAGCACAGTTAGCAAGATTATATCCTCAAACTGGTGGAACATATCTATATGCAAAAAATGTTCTTGGAAAAATTCCATCATTAATCGCTGGTTATAGTTTCATCATTGGTAAATCTATCAGTTGTGTTGCCATAGCTTTAACTCTTGGGAACTATATATCACCAATGTATCCAGAATATTCAGGAATTCTTGTAATTATTATTGTTACCTCAATTAGCTACTTTGGAATTGTAAAAACTGTATCTATTGCTAAGTGGTTTGTGTATACATTGATTGGAATACTTATTTTTTATATTATTTCAATTGCTAGTTCTGAAACTTTCAATATTCAAATACCGATTGCTGAAGGCTTAACGCTTAAAGGATTCTTGGTGAGTACTTATATTTGGTTCTTTGCATTTACTGGATACTCAAGATTGGCTACTTTTGGAGAGGAAGTAAAAAACCCTGAAAAAATAATTCCTAAAGCTATCTTCACAGGACTTGGGCTTACTGTGCTTATCTATCTGAGTATATCTTGGGCAACATTAGGAATTATTAGTCCTGAAATAATTGAAAATTCTCTAACTCCTTTGAAAGTTGCTTTTGACGTAAGTAGGTTTTCAGATTTCTCTTTTCTTATAGTTGTTGCTTCAACTATCGCGACTGGGTCAGTTTTGCTTGCTTTAGTTCCTGGTATAAGCAGGATATTGGTAGCAATGTCTAGGGATTCATATCTACCAAGCTTTATGAAAAAAATTCATCCTAATTTCAATTCGGCATATGTATCAGAAATTATTACTGCAGGAATGATAATTATTGGAATCTTATACCTTGATGTAATAAATGCAGTAAAGCTAAGCTCTTTCTTTATTTTAATTTATTACTCATTAACAAATCTATCCGTAATACGTTTAGATAAGGACGCAAGGCTTTATACATCCATTTATGCATATTATGGTTTTACATCTTGCATCCTATTAAGTGCAGGACTTATAATTTATTTTTAACTATTCGTCGTCGCCGCATCCACAATCTGGACAATACATTATTCCTCCTTTTCTTCTAGTTTAATTATTGCTCTAACCTCGTCTGGTCCTCTCATGAAAACTTTTGCCATTGCTCCGTACTTTTTCTGAATTGATTTTATTCCTAATTGCTTTTCTTCTTCATTGTCAATAAGCGATGCTTTAACATCTATTGCTTCTGAAAGTTTTTCTGATCCATTTTGATTAGTTACATAAATTGTTGCTAACCCATTGTTTCTTATTCTTTTTACTTTTCCTGCATTTAAATTTGTAGTTATGACTAAACAATCTTCTAGTGATGAAAGCCAAACAGGTGTTGGTACTGGGGTGTTGTCTTTCCTAAAGGTTATTAAATTTATATACTCTTTATCTGCAAACTCTAAAAGATTCATATTAAAAATAGTTTAATAATAATGAAGGTAACTGGACGAGCCTTCTTGCCAAATAACTATCAGATAAGAATAAATATAAGATTATTGAAATTATTATTACCAGTCTTATTAAGATCCTATTTTTATTCATCAATATCTTTTTTTGCTGGATTACGTAATCCAAATAAAGGCCTTAGAATTCTTATGTTTTTTATAGCGTGATAAAAAGTAAGGCTTAAAAAACAAATCAAAAATAAAAATAAAATATATTTAAACCAAGGATTTAAATTCCAGCCTCCTAAATAAAACATTAAAGCGTATTGAATTGGAAAATGAACTATATAAACTGGAAAAATTGCAGTTTTGTAATAATTAAGCTGACTTGATTCTTTATTTAGATAAACAGCTCCCAAGCCCAAGACAAGAAAAATAAAATTAAAGGATTCAAAAGCTATTATCCGATTATCAACTCCTTCAAATTCATTAAGAAAACGATAAATATATAAAGTAAATGCAATTACACCATGAATTTTCCAATTTATTTTATTCGATTCCCAGAAAGCTTCTCCCTGTGAGGTCAAGATAATACCCAGTAAAAACCATATTGCTCCTAAGAAAAATCCATGCGATGTATCAACATAAAGTGAGTAGTCGTTACCTTCCCTCCAGTAGCCTGTTTCTACTAGGTGGCCTTCATAAATTATTATTAGAGAAAATAAGAATATCCCACCTGGCTTAGAAAGCAACTTTGATAAAAATGCAGACTTATTTTTTAATAGAGGTATATAACGTAACATCAATACAAATATCAAACTATATATAATAATGTTTTCTAAAAACCATAGATGAGCAGAATCGGGCCAAAAAACAGCTTCCCCCTTTCCTTTACTTTCCCAAAATAAGGTCGCAAAATAAATAACTAAAGCTCCGGAAGTAAAGCTTCCAAACAATAAGGGGATACCGAGCACTTTTAATCTCTCTTTTACTAGTTTAAGTGGTGACCTCTTTTCAAATGAAAATCTCAATGCAATTCCAGATATTAAAAAAAGAATTGGAATTCTCCATGTATTAATCATGGCCATTGGAATCCATAGAGAATCGATACTCTTTATATTTGGTATAAAGAAAACAAATGGAGCCCAAGACATAAAAGAAATCCCTAAGTGATAGGCAATCAAAAGAAATAGGGCTATAGCTCTGATTGCATCTACATCGTGTCTTCTTTTATTAAGCATTATTTAATAATGATAAATTAAAAAAGTGCTTATGCCCTAACTATTAGGACATAAGCACTTTAAATATTTAAATTAAGACTTAGAGATTGTTGATCCAACACTAATAATAAATGCTGGGTAAAGAACAACCCCACCTAAAACAAATATAGGAACAAATAGTCCTGCAGGAATTAATCCAAATAAGGCACCTAGCTGTGCTCCAAGAACTAATACAACAAAACCATATCCTACAGACCTACCCCATCCTGGAAGCTTTCCATTATCAACTGATAAAAGAGATAGCCCGTAAAGACCGAAAGCAACAAATTGAAACCAAGTAGTGGCCCCACCTATTGCTTGTATTTGATCTGCATTGAATGTTGAGTCAAATACAGAATTAGCAGTAGCTGTAGCGGCAACACCATTTAGCATCTGCATACAAGCTACAACAAATAGAATCCTTGACATTAAGCCAAAATAGAAATTATTTTCCCAATCCCATACTTTTCCAGCAACCAATATTACACATGCGGCTGAAAATCCACCTACAAATTGTAATATATCAGTAATCGCTCCATATGTTGTATCGTATCCAACTGCATCTGGACCAATCAATAAAGCAATTATTACAAAGTTTACCAGTATTGCAATACCATTAACATATGCCATATTAGAACCAATGCGTTTTTCATCTGCTGTCATTTTTTTCCTTTCTTTTATTTATTATTTACTCTTCGTAATTATTCCATTCCTTTTGTAATGTCAATAAAGTTCTTTCCAGCATAAATTGTTCCCATATACGCGACTGGAGCTTCGTTAAAAATTTCCTCAGCTGAAGAAAGCTCCTCATTAAATTTTGGAACTACTGCATTAGCAGCATCTTCTGAATCCCAAAAATTCCAACTAATTGCTTCACCGTTTACAACCATGAAACCAGCGGCTCTAAGGCCTTCTGCTTCTTCATAAATTGGAAATATTTTTTCTTTAACAAAATTTTCTGCTGTCTCTGCATCGCCTACCTTTGCAAATACAACCCTCACAAAATCACCTTCACGTTCTTCAGCTGTAACTTCTTGATAAATTTTACCTAAAGTTATTTCTCCTTCTTGAACATTTGGAGGGCCTGCTAAAATATCCTGTAATTTTGCAATATTCTCATTTCTAGCCTCTCCAAAGCGATCAGATGCTTCTTTATCTGTCA
>Ga0208408_1000803_pt1 | contig 19237 bp, 16 predicted proteins | sample ETNtaG_4_FD_185776 | JGI IMG/M metagenome (GOLD analysis project Ga0208408, IMG submission 185776) | Marine microbial and viral communities from oxygen minimum zone, Eastern Pacific Ocean - ETNP201406SV67 (SPAdes) (version 2) | ecosystem: Environmental > Aquatic > Marine > Oceanic ... | reverse complement strand
CTGGAACACAAGACTTAAACCCTCATTTGTAGCCGCACCCACAACAGATGGCCCAATTTCACACCATCGCGGCCGTGGGGCAAAGTGTACAAAATCAATTCCTGCGTTTTGACTGTTGTCCTTCAGATATATTGATTCTCTAGATTCACCGCTAAGACATATATTAAAGTTGGAAGCTAGAACCAAAGAAATTATTAGGCCTTTATAAGTAATTTTTATTTGATATATCCTTATTTAGATTTAATTATTAGAGAAGGTGAAACATAATAGTTTGGGTTATTCTATTGCCAATCATTTGATTGGCTCGCGAAGAAATTGTTTAAACGGTTCAGTAGTAATAATCCTGGTGTTATATTGCTTCCTATAGATGGTATGACCTTCATCTTGAGGATAACCATCCTGCTCCGCGCCAACTGGATAAGATGCCATACCATGAAACGGTAGCGGTTCCACTGTTTGTCCCCGGGCAGTGTTCAAATCACCATCCTTCAGCCAGCCGTCATTGTAAAACATAAAGTCCCGGCTCCAACCAGCCTGTAACTGCGGTAGTGCAGATGCATCGAACTCAAGTGTTATTTCATCGCCTGCATTCATAATTACATACTTATTGTCTGACTTAACCAGTAGGGACAATACATCACCATACCTGGTATATGCACCCGTAAGGTCACGCCATTTCTGACCTGTTGTTACAGAATGATAATCCGGGATATGGGGACTGCTGAAATTCCTCCGTGAAATACGGGAAAAACCGCGATAGTGCAAATCTGCCGCAACTGGCTGTAAACCTACAGTTCGTAATGTATTTTCCGATACATTGCTGGCAATAAATATGTGATCCCAGTAAATCTGCATATTAGTACGAATGCGGAGGCGGTAATCATCAGAAATAAATTTATCCGTCAGATCTATCACCATTGTTTTATTCTTCCCTTTTGGAAAACCCATGTTCTCTACCACCGTGACCCAGTTCTTATCCATATCCGGAACCTGCAGGTAGGGAAATATTGATCGAAATATGTTAGATTGTGACATATTCACATTGATACTGGCATCTGTGGGGTACAGCCAGCCTTGGAGAAATAGAAAAAGTGAATCGGCATCACTTAAATCCTCAAAAACTATTATAAGGTCGTGGAGTTTGGTCACTCCCTGATACATGTCTGGAACCAGATTGGAAATGTATTTTTTATCCTGATCAATTATTTTATCCAGTACATCATTGCCCTGGGCATCCTCCGCGGCAACGGGTAACTGTTTGTCTGAAAAATTATAAATACGAAACTGCGGAAATGGTGGTGGAATAAACGTTTCATCGATGAACACGTTTACACTCTCCGGATGATCTACAACAAGTAATTCTATTTTATCTAGGTATGGTGTCTCCCACAATTCTGTTGTGAATTGTAATAAATATGAACCATCTTTTATTTCCAGGCTGTTACCGGGCACTCTGATATATTCATCGGTTGAATTGGGAAACGCATACAGTGGTTCACCAGCCATGATCCCCAGCGGCATACCAAGTGCGCTGGGCCAAAGTACGTCTGTAACAAATTCAAAATCAGAGCCATTCCAGGAAAACAGATAGGGACAGGATCCTTTCAAAACCTGGGTTTCCACAATGGTCTGGTTTCGTTCCGGCTTAAAGCGGTTCTGCGGTACGCCATTACTCCACAATACCCGTACAACATCGGCACCATCCCGATTGCCCAAACCGAAATGTGCTGTGGGCTGGTCCATGTAACGCACCTGATATAGGTCCCCTGCCTTGACTTCTACCTTGGCGCCAATCCCAAAATAATTATTCTTACTGCTGCCGGTACGCAAACCAGCTAAACGAATATTTAAAAAATTATTTATATTGCCGCCATCGTTGCGCAGCAATTTAATTTGACCGCGGCTGGCCGCCAGGAAAATATCTACATCGCCATCGTTGTCATAATCAGCAACCTCTACCTGGTCGATAGAGCCCAGGTCGCCAGGAAGCAAAGATGAGGCGTCCAAAAATGATCCAGAACCGTTGTTATATAACAATCGCAGACCTGTTTCCTGCCCCTGTCCATCATCCGTGCCTCCTGCGATCAACAAGTCTAAAAAACCATCATTATCAGCATCAAAAAATGCAGCGTCATGTCCATAAATTTTCCGAATACCTTTAGTAGCATTGTTCCATAGGGGATCCAATTCAAAAGTTCCATCGCCAAGATTATAGTATAAGACATGATCATTTCCAGCCAGATCGGATATAAACAAATCTACGGAACCATCATTATTGTAATCCCCGGTAGCCACAGCACCGGGTGTATTGCTGGTGATCAATCCTGTATTTTGTGTGATATCGCGAAAGTAACCTTGACGCAAATTATCATAATATCTATTGTCCCCATTCTGGTTCAATACAAACAGATCTACATCACCATCATTATCAAAGTCCCCGTATACAACATTCCTGCTGGGAACACTAGATCCGCTGATACCCGCCTCTTCCGCTATCTCAATAAAGGTACCGTCTGAATTGTTGCGGTATAGTTGGTTCTTGGAATCAGTAGCAAGGAATAAATCCAGATCGCCCTCCAAATCTAGGTCGACAAATACCGCCGCCATGCTGTTTTCATCGCTGCCAATTCCAGTGGTGGTTACCAGAAGAAATGTGTCTTTTCCTGAATTTTGGTATAACCTGTTCTCCTGGATATTGTTGACAAATAAATCAAGATATCCATCATTGTCATAATCTGCAAATAATGCAGAAAGATCCGTGGATGTATGGTTAATCCCTACCATACTTGCCTTATCAGAAAAAAATCCCTGATTATTGCTGAACAAATATTGACGGCTGGTATTTTCACCTGCAGACCGATTAGATACAAACAGATCATGATCTCCATCCGAGTCGTAGTCGCCCAGGGCCATTATTAACGACGTATATCCATCATGCAAATCATGAGATTCATCCGCTGAAATAACATTGAATCCACTTGATTCTGTAACATTCTTGTATGTGAGGGTAACTGGAGTTTGAACTGTTTTATCTCTGGCAGGGAATTGTGTACTAAGAAAGTGATACACAGGTGCTCCTGCGATGGGACCATTTGTTCCTCTTAATTCTTTGATTGCGGCCTGATAGATGTATGTAGGTTTCATCAGATTGTGCAGCATAATGACAGGAGTATAGGCTTTTTTGGTCTCTCCATTCCGTATCAGTTCCAGGGTTTGTTGGAATAGCTGAAGGGAACCATCCGGAAGTCTCGGCAAGGTCTGTTGAATTATCTCCATTTGCTGCAGTGCATCACCAGGTATCTCAATATGCAACAATAATTCAATCAGCCGCAGACTGGCAGCAACATTCGCTGGTAGGGCATTCACAACCTGAGCCAAATAGTCTGCTGCCTTCTCCCGAATCTGCAAATCCTGCATCTTGGTGTAATATAATGCCAGCTGATACAGTGTCCGAATGTGATCAGGGTGTTTCTTGAGCGTATTTTCAAGTGTACTTACGGCCTGTGGCTCTCTGTTTGTTAATTCATATACTTTGGCCAGCAGAAGACGAATATCTGGGTCATCCGGTTCCAGTTTCAAAGCTTTCTGCAACCATTCTTCGGATTTATCCATTTTGCCACTCATGCGCATATAGGTCAGACCAAGGTTAGCATAACCCAAGGGTTCTTTGGGTGCGATCTCAACCAGCATGCTAAATTCATCAGCTGCATCCCGAAGCTGACCTTCTTCTAAATAAGCCATTCCAAGATTGCGATGGGTAATCATCTTTCTGGCAGTTTCCGGATTAATAACCACTTTTTTATCACAACCACTAAAAAGTACAAATAGTGTCATTCCTGTTGCAGTAATTACTGAATTCGATAATTTAAATTTCATCCAATATCACTATTTATTCTAATTTGTTATAATAAGACATCCATCAGGGAATAATCGTATAAACTTGAATTAGTGCGTTATTCATTGCTGTGATAATTATTACCCGTTCCTATGGATGTATAAACATAACCATAACCATAACTAGAATTTGGCCAGAAAGTGGAGCAAGTTAATTTAAGATGGCGTGGTATCCACATGATATCGTGTTGCATGATGATTATGCCCTCTTAGAACCAGTTGGACGTTTGTATGCTGATTGCTATCAATGATTCTATCATCGCCAGCATAAAGCTGAACTAAGATCGTTTTTCGTGGATTTTCAGATAAATTGGGCATTGAGCCATGCACTGAACAGCAATGGAAAAAAGCAACATCACCTAATTCAGCAACGATTGGATCAGCATCGTCTAAATGATATTTATCATGAATTTCAGGAATATGTGTATGACCATCAGAGTTTTCTAATTTCCCCAACTGATGAGATTCTGGTACCACACGAATACACCCCATTTCCTCGGTGGAATCGGATAAGTGGACCACTGCGGCAATCATAGAGTTTTTTTCCGTTGGGAAATATGACCAATCCTGATGGAGTGGAAAAGCAGCGCCTTTTCTTGGTGGTTTTAGGAATAATTTTGTGTGGTGTAGAATAATGTCCGGACCTATCAGTGATTCTGCCAGGTCCAGCATTTGCTTATTTTGAACCATGGCAAGCATGATGGCAGAAAAACTTTGAACATTATGAGTATGTATAACTACAGAATCACTTGCTTCCATATTTTGTGTTAATTCACTTCCCCAGCGAGCATTAATAGTTTCACCGCTTTCTTCCAACTGCTTAACAATCCGATCAAATCCAAGCACAAGCTCGGAAATGAATTCAGCCGGAAAAACATCCTTTGCAAGACCATAGCCTTTGTTATTGAAATTAGAAGTGAAATTCAAGCCTTGGAAACATCCGGTATATGATTATATAAATCTACCACCACTATTACAAACAACAAACCCGGCTCCGCCTACAGGATCTTACCCTGTCTGCGCATTTTCTACGGCAGACAGGCGGGTTGAGGTATTGCTTTAGTCCTATATCATCGAGTATAGGTAGTCCCAGCAGTGCTTCTTTCAGTTTTTTCATTTAGGTCACCTATTCCGGCCTGTGCTATTAATTTAGTGATTACTACAATCAACATTTTTAAATAAATTACAATTGAATCGAAGAGAGGAAATTCCCATGAAAAAAACAGTTATAGCCATTTTATCATTATCAATTTGTTTGGCTTCTGGCAAACATCAGAAACAATTAGAAAAACTAATGAAATCACTGCAGGATCAATACCAGATTTATGGCCCTGAAGACCTACATAAATTAAAATCAAAGTCTTCAGCAGCAAATCGCACAAGCTCCAGCCGGGATATGTCCGATATTGTTGGTGAATGGTATCTGGATCATAACAAAATCGGTATGTATGTTACCGTTGGAACTGACCAATCAATTATTAATTGGACAGCCCTCATGGGCTTGGATTTAGCAGAAGGGGGTATTACAGCCACCCATAATGACTGGGAGACTCAATTGAATTACCTGCTTGATGCATCTTTTTTGGAGGGCGATGATGATTATTATGGTTATGATTATGATCCTATCGGTGATAATGATGATGATTATTACCGAAATGCTGATGCCTTAACCTATGCTCAGGATTATGTTGATGAAAATTCCAGCCAATATGATCAATCAACCTTCGACCTTGTGACTGAGTTTAGTCTAACAGTTGATGGTGATAATGTTACAGGGGGTCTCGGAGGAGACAATCCTGGTAATTGTGAAATAAATTGGCCTGAAGATCCATATAGAATAGCTGTCTACTCATTTGTTTCGGAATATGTGTTGGAAGAGGGAGGGAGCGTAGGGTGTTTTGTTACCAGTGACACCTTAGATCAAACCTATGCAGATTTTGTTTTAGTTATGGAATCAGAATGGACAGGTGGTGGTGGTGACGATGATTACATTGTATGCGGTGGAATGTCATCAGAGGATCCAGACTGGGTATGCTGTGATTGTGATTGTATGGATTATGATGATATGGAGTGTTTGGCAGACGATGAGGATTGTTTAGAAAATCTAGTATGTGATGATGAAGAAGAAGATGGAGGGCCAGAGTTAATGATTATGAATTTTGATTTAATGAATTTATTTATGTTTATGTTTGGGATAGCACCAGAAGGCGTAGATAATCCTCTCATTGTTATGGTCGGTTTTGAAGAGGAAATAGTTATGGCACAAGGTCTTACAGCTTTTGGTGAAGATCCAGATATTTATTTTGCAAACCCATCAGATTTTGCCAGTTATATCACAGTCGATACGATTGAATCGACTATTACATTTAGCCAACTAGATCTAATCGATACAACTGGAGCAGTTGCACTTAGGCTGAATGGTACAATTGGTCCTGGTATGATCGATATTTTAGCTGATGTAGAAACTGAACTTCCTTTTCCATTTTTTGAGGAAGATGCAGGTGATTATTACACGACATTTTATGAAGATTCTACAGGCATAGATGTTGAGATATATGAAGATTATTATTATGAATATGAAGACGTAGCCGACACTTCTCATTTCCTTTGGTATGCCACCAGTGATTCACTTTATATAAAGGGAGGTGATGATTATTACTACTACTCTGATGAAGATGATTGGGAATCTATTTTCTACGAGTTTAGTGGCGATACCCTTATTATCGTTCGTGAAGAATCTCCTTGCGATGAATATTTGTATTATTATGAGTATGATTCCATGGACGATTGTATGGAGGCGATTAGTGATGATTTACCCATGGTAACTGGCTTGGTAGATGTTGATGATTTTTATATGGTTATGGAAACGAATTTTACTCCCGTTGGTATGGTATCAATTTCACCAGATGCAGGCACTCTGCCTGAACAGTTTAAGTTGTATCCGGCCTATCCAAACCCATTTAACCCTGTTACAACAATCCGATTCGATGTAGGAGATGCAACTGCTGATATAACTTCATTACGAATCTATGATATTACAGGCAGGAATGTGGCAACACTGGTAAATGAACAAATGGATCCGGGAAATTATGAACTGCAATGGAATGCATCGGGACACCCCAGTGGAGTCTATTTTAGCGAACTTATATCAGGATCAACACGGTTGACCCAAAAAATGGTATTATTGAAATAATCCTGATTTGATTTATAGCGCCAAATAATAATAGACTCGCGAAATTCACCGCAAACAGGCAGGTGATGTCTCGTATCTAGGGTATTATTGTATTCCGGTCACCCTCTTAATGCTGATGCGAAAATCCCCGGAAGTGCTAAAATATTCTCTTTCTCTGCAAAGTATGTCAATTTTTTTGCAGTAGTGTGTGCTGTTTTGTTGGAAACAAACCAGGGTGGCCTGGGTGCCATGTGTAATTCTCCGTGCAGCAATGATCGTGGAAAATTTCTGAAAGGTCCTGTTGCAACTGTTTTTTCAGTTTTATCAAATAAAAATGCATTATGTACCACACCGATACCCGATTGGATATTGTCATAGGTGTGACCCGGGTACGCTCCCCAGGCGCCACCAGCGGCCAGAAATGCCAGGGCACACCATGTATTCACTCCGATGCTGCCATATTTCAAGTCCGCAATGGCCTGGTCCAGATCTGCTTTGTTTTCCCGGGCAGTTTTGGGGTCAATAATAATATTCGCGCCTAAAGTACCATCCAGCTTTTCATTGGCAAATTGGACTGCCGCCTGGATAAATGCTGATGGATTATCTCCCGGAATCGAAATAGTTGCAAGCACAGGGCTGAAATATTCATCCCTGAAACAGGGCTCATCTATCTGGCTGTCAGCATCATATATAATGGTGCGATCCACTCCACTGTCCAGGCATTTTGCATTTGCATGCTCTCTGGCGGCATTTTGGCGGTCTTCCGAACCAGGATAGTACGCAGGACGTTTTTCCGCATTGGTAATTTCATTTTCCACTTCCTGGAGTAACCTTTCTGTACCTGTCCATTCCTCAGGCATAATTAGCACCTGGGTTGCAATACAGTTATGTCCGCTGTTTTGAAGTTTTTGGGTTGCAATATGTTCGGCCTGGAATTTGAAATCACCCTTCGACCATGGACCCGGGACCACAATGGTTGGTGATACACCGCCTAATTCGGATGAGATGGGTTTTGTGGTAACAGGCTGGTTATCCCTTTTTCGTTTTTGCCCTTCTTCACCGGGGCCAAAGACAATGATGTCATGGGTCCTGGCGCTGCCTGTAATATGAATTGAATCCACCAGTTCATGACGGGTCAGGTAGGCGCCTACATCGCCGCCGCCATAAGCAAACTGGATGAATTCATTTTCAATAAAAGGTGCAAATACTTTTTCAAAAATTGGTCCCAGGTAATCATTAATGGGATTCATTTTTATCATCACAACCTTACCTTCACCGTACAGTTTATAAAATATATCCAAGGGAACAATAGATGATACATTTCCAGCCCCCAATATCAATAATACTTCTCCCTGCGGATTGTCCTGCTTATAAAAACCGGCAACTGTGTCTTCGATATTATCAGGCGTAACACCTTCCCGCATCCAGACATCGATGCAATAATGATTCAAAAGAAGTTTTTCAAGCAGATTATTGGGGTAGACCCGGGCTACTGTCTGGCCTTCCTGCCTTGACTTTATTTTAACTTTATGAATCGCGTTTTTTCCATTCTCTAATAATTTTAGCGTGTTTTTCATATACTGAAGCCAGGTCAGGAATGCATAGGGACCACCCAGCCACTCTTCACCTGACAGGGGTGACTCTGGATTTAATCCTTTGGCTTCTGAAGCTGCCATTACCCATTCTTCCGCGTGAGTAGCTGTCAATGATATGGTTTTGTCGATATACCCTATTTTATCTGAGACTGAAAGTCTTGCCCAGCGGTCTTTGCTGGACTGCAGTATTGTCAGGCTTTTATCTAGATTTTGTGTATCCACAGATGATCCCCCATAGTTTATGATACTTTTTAGTCTAACAGTGAATGATCCTATTCTATAAATCTACCCATCATCCCACAAACAAAAAACCCCGGGTGACCGGGGCTTTATGCATTAATTAGGATAATATTGGCTCAGTCGATTGGCGAAATTTCTATTGCCTTTGGTCCTCTGTCACCTTCTACTGTCTTAAACTCAACTTTATCTCCATCAACTATATTAACATCCGTAGATATACCAGTTTCATGAAAAAAATAGTCAATTCCATTATTGCCTGCAATAAATCCAAACTTTTTTCCTTTGTTGTAAAATTTTACTTTACCTAGTTCCATGTTTTTAACCTTTTTTAATGTATTGAAATAAATTTATTTAGCATGTTCATTTATGCAAAATAAAAGGCGTGAATAATACATATAATAATTCACATTGCAATCAATTATTATATGCCAAATTTCAAAGATAATAACACCAAAATCAAAAAAACCTCGGGTGACCGGGGTGTAATAGTTTAGACCGGTTAATTATTATTCATCATGCCAGTGTCCATGCTCTGGGGACCATACCTTGCCCGGCGGCGCCTCACCAGTTGGCTGAGTTTGCGGTTTATTTAATATCTGATTACGAGTTCCAGATGGTGGAATTTTATCGGCTTCGTCATGCCAGTGTCCATGCTCTGGAGACCATACCTTACCTGGTGGTGCTGTCTCTGGAGGTTGAGATAATCTATTAGATGTTTGAGGAGTTAAAGAATTAGGTGAAGAATTTTTCGCTGTAAATGATGGCCCTGATTCATAAAAGAAATACCAGAACATTATTAAGACTAAGACAATGACTATAATCCAACGATAGTAAGATTCATCATTAAACTGGCCATGACAGACTTTGTATTTCTTACCACTGCCACAGTGACAAGAATCATTTCGGCCAAGTTTTTTATTCAAAGTTGACTCCGTAATGGTTTAAATAATATCATTTCACCCCTTTTCCTATATTTAATAAAAATTATACCATATTCACAAACAAAAAACTCCGGGTGACCGGGGCTTGATGCGGTAAATCATTTATTTTTCAAATAAATTTTCACCTTCCTGGGTTCCAATGGTGTAATCGTAGTGTTATTCCAAGACATTCTATCTAATTCCCACACTCCTTCTATTGGGTTTTTGTCTCCGGTAGAGCAGGAAATAATTAATAGAATTATCCCTGCAAAAGTAAAAAGTCTCATTTGAATCTCCTTTTATTATACTCTATATGCAGTATTAATCATTTAATTTATATTGTCATATAAAAATATATATTTAATTTTCACTAGTATATAATATATACATTTAAATATTATATTATTTATTTTAAATAATTTAAATAAAAGAAATAGGGGTAAAAGAAGATATAACCGAGGTAGATATGAAAAGTCTTATGGAGACTTTTGTATCAATCGACGATTGGGAAGTCTATAAGGTAGACAAGACCATGCACAGGATTAATCATGCTAGCATACGACTACTTACTTTGGACTTGCAATCATCTGCCTCCTATTCTTGGCAGTAATAATAATCAACCTAGAAGCATAAGGAGTTCTAATCTTGGCTAATAATCGAACAATAGTAACAGAAAGACTATTCACCCTATCTATAATGGTTATAATAGCGTTATCGTTTATTTTTCATATTCCAAAAATGATCGAAACGTATAACCAGAATGATAGCGCTACAATTAAGGAAAATAGAATTTCAAGGGTTGTATCCAAGGGCCCGGAAGGAGATGTTGGATAACGTTTAACTATTTCACAATGCTGGACATTCCAAATCTTCACATCATTATCTTTACAAACAGAAAATACCGGTTGGCTAGGGCATGCATCAGTGAGAGCTACTGAAAAGCACTATGCCCAGCTTCTGGCTGCTGAGATTGATGATTTTGAATTGTAAAAACACTATGAAAGTGGGCCACGATATTTACTTAAGAATTACAATCATCTGTATCTATCATTAAACAGACATAAACAATACCACTGAAATAGTAACTATAGATAAGATAAACAAGTAAGGAAGCGATTTGATAATAGCAAAATTTCGCAGTATTTCAGCTGTATCATTAACTTTTGGAAAAGGAATTTGAGGTACGTCAACATTGAGAAATTCACATAAAGGATCCCAGCCCTCATTTATGTAGTAGATTAATAGTTTATCATCAGGGATTGTTTTTTTGACTTTCTCTATATGTTCATAGTAGACTAGCTTAGTAGACTCTCTATCAGAGAATTTATTTTTAAATAGTCCAACCCAAATTAGGTTAACTTGCATTTCTATGAACATTCGTATCGGGTACACTACCTGTATAAACCAGTCTGGTAGCAAAGTGGGTACTTTATAAATTGTATTTGCTGTACTATTGTACCACGTATCAAAATCTCTGAGGGTTAAAATAAATTTTGCATCAGGGAATTTTTTAATTAGTTCTTCATAAAATAGACTTACAGGGAAATCAACAGCAGAATTGAAACCATTGAATAACCTATCCCAGTTTGGATGTTCTCCAATAGAAAAATCATACCATATTTTTATGTGAGATGGATGTGAAACTACCTCTCGCATATGATAACATGGTCCTATCCCTAATTTTTCCAATGCAATTTTTAAAGACATTGTACCTGTACGCCCAAATCCTGTTCCAAATACTTTCATTTCATTTAATGTAAAAACTATCCTTTTCAAATCTACCTATCATCCCCACGAACAAAAAACCTCGGGTGTCCGGGGCTGATATCACTTCAATAATACCATCTTCTTCGTTTGCCGAAACTGCCCTGCCTCTATCGTATATAGGTACAACCCTGCTGATACTGGTGCCCCTTTATCATTGGTAGCATTCCATTGTATTGATTTGTAGCCTGCAGTTTGCTGGCTGTTTACCAGTGTGCTGACTTTCCTGCCCATTATGTCATAGATGGTGATGTTGACCCTGGCATCTTCTGGTAAGTCGTAGCGTAGAGTAGTGATGGGATTGAATGGGTTGGGATAATTATTAAAAATCTTATGTGAAATTGGCAACATTGAAAATTCAGGACTGTTTAAAATAATACAACTTTCCTGACAATCATCCATAGAATCAAAAAACGCTTCGCTGTAATCAACACTATCAATAACCCAATCGCATCCCGATATGTATTCACAGTGATTGTTAATCCATCCAATACCCAAAACCATTTCACATAAACCGAAGTCAATGCCTGTTAAATCTATACATCCTTCAGGAACACCACACTGGATTAACTCATTATCTAAATAATAGTCAGCCCAGCACCCGCCACAATAGTTTGCAACACATTCTGTTTCTGGATAGGAATAACAATTACTTACTGAGCATGGGTCCACAAAACAATATACAGGTATTTGACATTCATCCGAGATTGCAATTGAAGTTACATTAATCGCTTCACACTCAGTACATTGAACAGTATCTCCTTCAATATCTACAAATCTGTCATTATAATCAATCAGCATTTCAAAATCATCCAAATGGGTTATCCAAGACAGGAATTCACCATATTCATTTTCGAGAAAATATACTGAACAATTATCCATACAAAATGAAGTATCAGTCTTTCGTAAATAACCTGTCTGGGTTAATGTTTGTTGTTCATTATCAATACAACTCGATTCACAATCTTCCAAAGTTTCAAATGGAACTAAACCACCACAGCCCCCCCAAGTAAATTCTAAACACTCATATTCTTCATGGTCATAATAATATCGGGGAAAAGCGGCATCACAAGGTCCGGTGTGTGGAATGTAATAGCATGCTTGAATTTCTTGAAAACTATGACGAACTGAACGAAGCAAATTAATATAATTGTTTAAACCATCCAGTGAATCGCCAAATTCAATTGTTACTCTTCTTATCGTGTCGATTGTAACAATCTCAAACCATTCTGCCCCACCATCCGCACAGTCCGGACAGCCAATTATACTATCCAAACTCATAAATATTTCTAAATTAAAATGTGTATACAGGTCTTCCCAAACGTTGGAATCAACAGTGTCATCGATTGCAACAGGTTGGTACACAGGGTCATTGTCATCCCATCCATATAAAGTATAGTCAGCATCATTAGCAGTTATAGTTAATTGGGAAAGGCAGTATCCTAAACACTCACCGAATGAAGTACCAGTTTTAAACTCTACAATTTCTTGCCCAAATACCATGGCAGTGATGATTAATAATGTCAGGGCTTTTTTCATGGCAAACCCAAATCTACCACTACCCTCACAAACAAAAAACCCCGGGTGACCGGGGATTGAGGATGTTTGTACTTTTATATTACCTCCATTTCTCAAGATTAAACTTTCATAGACTCAGTTGGTAAATGATTTAATCAATTATTTGGAAAATATTACATACTTAATTATATAAAATTGATATTAAATGTAATAAAACCACCGGCTGATTTTTAACGATAATCAGTGATTTCACTTTGCACGCATCAATAATCAATTGAAATGAAGTGATTAATTATTAATTTTTTTGGAGATTTATTACAGTGAAGTTAATAGATCAAATACAAAACTGGGCAAAGCGGTCTAAGCAACCAATTCGACTTAATGGGAATCCTTTGGGATTAGGTCGATTGTCTGCTTGGTATAGCCCGAACAAAGATGAAACAAAACCTCAAAATTGATTTGAAATAGTAAGTCAATTCATTAAAGAGCCTCTCTTCCATTGAGGGGCTCTTTAATTATATGTTATTTATTAAAAAATATCCTACGCAATCAAAAAACCCGGGGTGACCGGGGCTTGAGAAATAAATTACTATTATCTTTAAATTATATTTCGGGAATTACTAATCAAAATTCTGTTATTTTTATTTTAATCTTTGCAATTGGTATCCTTTGTTGTTCTCCATATCGATTAACATTTTTATACCTAACTCTTTCTACTAGTCTATCTTTATTATCATACTTATTATCGTAAGAATACCTATTTAAAAATTTATTATCATGATATATTATTTCTTCAACAATATTCCCATTAGAATCATATTTAAGTTTTTCTATGGAATTCTCATGGATTAGTTCAACCATATCCTTATCTGCGTCGAATTTTTTAAATCTTTTAAAAATCATTTTTCCATTTATATCATAAACTAATGTTTCAATATATTTTTTTTCAGCATTATACCTGTTAATAGAGCTGTAATTTATTAGGTTTTCTAGATTATAATTTACTGATTGTACAATTTTACCTTTGGAATCAAAAATTTTATCATCGATAATTTCTAATGATTCATCTGTTTTAAATATTTTAGTATTAATATTATTTCCCACAGAATCAAACTCTTGAATTATAATCTCGATTAGATTTTCCTTGTAAGTATCATACATCTCAATTATTTGATATTCATATTTAGTAAGTAATTTTATACCAAAATGATATTTTGGTTTTAGTATTTGTTGAGAAAACCCAAATGAAAGAATGAGAAGTGATATAACAAAATAGTTTTTCTTCATACGCACAATTTACTAACAATCACTCTAGAAAAAACTAAACCCCGGGTGACTGGGACTGGATATTGTGAAAAGGGTAAATTTATTTCAGAAGGATCATCATTCATTCATGTAGAAAACGGGTGATGAGGGCAGCGTGATCTGAAGGAAAGGCTGCAGGTTCATTTAACAGATCGTGGGATTCAACTGGTCTATCATATTTCACAGATTTAACGGACTTCATTGAATTGTTTGAATAGTAAATGAAATCGATTCGGTCTTGTTGTTGATTTGGGAATCGAGGAGACCAAGTGCTTCCAAGTTTTCGATTCACTATTGGATAAAGCTCTCGATAGGAATCAGTAAATCCGGCAGCAGTAATGTATTTGCTTGTTGGCCATTCGATGACATGTTCATATTGATCAATTGCATTTTCAGTGTAATCAAGATGCGACATGCTATTAAAATCACCCGCAATAATGATCGGAGCATCTGCATAGTTTGACTCTGCAAGTTTTGCTTTTGCGAGTGTCAAAATTTGTTCTAAGTCACTTGCAGATGATGCACATGCAGCGAGTAACTCTTCCTTCGACTTACCTTCTCGTGTACCAACTTCCCAAATCTCAGTGTCGTATGGGAGCCAGATAGAATAAAATGCCAGTGGTGTTTTGTCAGGTAATTCAATAATTGCTCCAACACACTTGAATGCATGGTAGACAGAAATGTCTTCAAGAATTGGAAAGCGACTCATAATGGAAACGTTCGTACCCCTTGGGAGAAAGTTGAAGCCAAGTGCTTCTGAAATGAGTTCCCCCGAACCGTACGTTTCTTGCATTGCAATGATATCTGCACGACTATTTTTGATTACTTTAATGACTCTTTGAGGACCAACTTTCTCCCCGTCCTCACGGCCTCCATGCCAAATATTCCATGTCATAACAGAGAAATCATTTTCAAGAGTTGGGCCTTCTCCCCAAGCGAATCCAATAAACAATAGAAGCGATATATATCTATACATATCCAAATCTACCCATCATACCACAAACAAAAAACCCCACGAGTGTGGGGCTATATTTATATAGATACATTATCTTTATCAAAAATTTTTTACTCTTTCAATAATTTATTTAATAGAGATTTTATATCTAAGACGTATTCATCTTTGGTTTCGTCATCCCAACCTATTTTCATCATCCGAATTATTCTATACTTATCAATTACGTATAGAGTCGGAATGCCAGTTAAGCCGTAATTCTCTTTAACTTTTCCTCTAATATCATATAAAACAGGTATATCCACTCCCAGTTCGTTTAAGAAATCTTTTATCTTAGGTGCATTCTTAAACATTTCTTTATCACTATCTCTTGTTGCTTCTGTTATATCAATAATAAAGAACTTTACTTCCTTTCCAGTATAATCATTGTAAATATTATTTAAAATTGGTAACTCTTTTTTGCAAGGTGGACACCATGATGCAGAAAAGCTCATAACAACTACATGTCGATTTGAATTTATTTTTGGGTTAAGAAGATTAGAACCATTTTTTTCTGCCCAATTATGAAGAAATTCAACTTTATTTAAATTTTGTTTATCAGGCTCTGTTGGTAATACCCAAAGTGGTGCTACATCACCAACTTTTATTTTATCAGGTACAATGGCGACCTCAGATTGACCAGCGATGTAGCTATATGATAGAAAAATGATGGTTGAAAATATTATTTTCTTTGAAATCAGATTAGGCATGTTATAATCTACTTATAACATTATAAACAAAAAACCCCACGAGTGTGGGGCTAATCAAAATATTTACATCTAGGAGGGAGTAATAATACAGTTTAAAAATCATATAAAGGTTCATTCTTCGTCACACAAAAAAAAACATTGGACCAGTTTAATTAAAGTTAGTTGAAAGTTGATCTACTTAACGAGGTTCAGTATCTGCTGTATCTGAGGATTCAACATCCGTTCCTATTAAAACGAAAAGCATATAAACTCCAAAACAAATACCCTGCATTCTATGAACAGATTTTCTTCTTAGTCTATTCTCCTTTTCGTAGTAAGCATCTTTATAAATTTGCTGTTCTTCACCATTTAATTGGAGATATTTAGGGTTGGATTTGTCAAAGTTAGTGTAGTATGGTGGTTTACTATTTAACATTAAAAAAGATAACGGTAAACCAACTAAAGTAACACATGACCCTGCACCTACATATTTAAAAAGTTGATCATCGTGCAGTTTTTCTGCTTCAGTCTCGGCACTTAAAATTATATCTTCAAAGTTTTTGTACTTTACATTTTCTAAGGATACGCCCGTAAGTTCGAGAGCAACATCTTTCAGTCCTATTTGAAGTAATTCACTAAGACCATCCTCTGCATCGAAATCAGAGGCCATAAGTAATTCGCCGCTTTCAACATCAACTAATTTTGCAGAAAGAGTATATAAACCTCCTATTTTTCCAATACTGCCTAGGATAATTTGATTAGCACCAAGTATCTCACCCGCATCTACAAGACACTCTTCAACACAGCCACTAAATTGTAATTTTTGTTCTTTCAGCACCTCATCAATTTTAGTTCTCTCGACAACTTTAAAATCTCCAAGTTTTACTAGTTCACTCTCAAGTCTAGTCGATAATTGCCTTACCTCATTAGTTTCTAGACCATTATTTTCAAAATCAAAAACAGCAATAGTAATTTTTTGGCTCCAAATTAAGTTGATAAAAAGTAGTAATGTTATATACCTAACCATATCCAAATCTACCCTTCCTCCCGCAAACAAAAAACCCCACGAATTCGGGGTTGGATGTGGTTTGTCATTTTTTCAACAATACATTTAACCACTTTCATCTACCACCACATTAACCAACCTTCTTACGATTGGAGAAACAACAACGATTATTGGAAATGCCACGACAAACGCAAACCCCCATGCTTTGAACCAAATTGTAATTATCCCTTCCACTAACCCAGCATTAAAAATGCTAATTACGAGTGACATTATGCATGACATTAATAAAGACATGAAAAACGAAAACACATAAGTTGTATATTTTTTGGGTACTAATTTCATTATCAATATTTACTCAAATACAAAACAAACTATGTAGGACTTTTTCAGCAGAGAAATTTTACACCAGATAAGGAATAACTATCTATAAACAAAAAACCCCGCGAGTGTGGGATTTATTTGACAATCAGTGAAAATTCTTCAAAAATATATTCTATTCGTCCACCAGAGATAGCATTTCCAGATATAGTACCATTCTGAATATTAATTAATGCTTTTCTTAATAAATATAAGGAGTGAGGGTCGGCAATTGGACCGTTGTGTGCCGGATGCAAAGTATTAAGATGAGGTACCATATTACAAAGGTGTTCAACAGATTGATAATAAGCATCCAAATCTGATTCCGGTGCAAATAACCAAATAGGGCCATCATAATAAATATCTCCTACCCAAAGTAATCCCAAGTCTGAATCGAGAATAGAAATTGCATCAGGTGTATGCCCTGGTGTACTCAATACTTCAAGAATACGTCCACCCAAATCGATTTTATAACCGTCCGTGATGAATTTCTTTACTTTAAAGGATGGGGTATGATATGTTGCAGGATTGATTCCATCAGGGAGTGCACCACATAATGCTTCTTCTGATACTTCTTCCCACACAAGTTCATTGGAATATCCTCCAGAGTTATTTCTGGTATAATCCGTATCCATTGCAATAATATCACTGAATTCTGCATTACCGCCAATGTGGTCAAAGTGTGTATGTGAATTAAGGACAAACACAGGTAAACTTGTAAGTTCATTCACTACTGCACTTATTTTACCAATGCCATTTCCCGTATCAAAAAGCAGGGCTTTTTCTCTTCCTAAAATCAAATAAGAAATTACCTCTTGCCATTGGTGTGGTTCATATATTGCAAAAACATCATTTTCTAATTTATATACCCAAAACCAGTCATTTGACAATGTTACTCGTTCAAGATCCGCATAGATGGCACGTGGTAAATCTTGACACCAGCTATCTGAAATAATGCTTAGCGAATCAATCCCACTGGTACCTTGCGAATAAATATTTCCAACAAAAACCAATAACAATCTCACACGGTTAATCATATTAAAATCTACCAATCCTCCCACAAACAAAAAACCACACGAAGGTGGGAACTATTTGAATCAGCAGTATAGTTCTTCTAGTTTTTTCTTTAAATCTTCAAAATTATCGAATATGTGCTCTGAACAAGAAAATATCCAAGAACTTATATCATCTATAGATAACCTATTTACAAGGAATACAGGCTTTCCAAGCCAGTAAGCCATTGTGACTTCTCCGTGAGTTCCACCGCCTCTAAAAACTGACTCATCCCATTTTACAATTAAATAATCCGACTTATGAACTACAGCATCTAAATCAACTTTAATTATTTTTCTAATTATTTTTTTATATTCATTAGGATTAGTTTTTTTCATCAGTCTGAAATCACTGGTGTTATGATGTTCAATAATACTTTTAGTTTCGATGACAGGGTTAAATACCTTATGATTAAGTTTAGTTTGTAACCATTCAGTAATATCATTTCTCCAATCTGCTCCATCATTGTGGGCATTTTCAATTGGTCCTGATAGATAAGCAATCATATTAATATCTTTTGATAAATCTACCCATCACCCCACAAACAAAAAACCCCGGGTGACCGGGGCTTTGATGTTGTGAAAAGGGTAGAATTATTTTAGTAGTACCATCTTCTTGGTCTTGGGGCAAAATCTTCCGATAGTACAGAGCTATATTAGCTCAGCTTCGAACGTGACCAGAAACTAAGGACGGCTAATGCTCCCGTGGCTATCACTGGCGGAGGGAGCAACGG
>Ga0208408_1000801_pt1 | contig 19262 bp, 19 predicted proteins | sample ETNtaG_4_FD_185776 | JGI IMG/M metagenome (GOLD analysis project Ga0208408, IMG submission 185776) | Marine microbial and viral communities from oxygen minimum zone, Eastern Pacific Ocean - ETNP201406SV67 (SPAdes) (version 2) | ecosystem: Environmental > Aquatic > Marine > Oceanic ... | reverse complement strand
ACCAAGCAAGAACGGCAATTACACTTTCGAATTTTATCTATATGATGAAAATTGGGAATACGAAGATCACTTCAATTTCACAGTATACTTAGAATGTGACGAAGATAGTAATGATTCTGATTGTGATAATGATGAATGGTTTGAAGATTGGGATTACGAAACCGAAGATAATGATGAAGATAATTTGGATGATACTATAGCTATTAGTTACAATCCAGATACAGATTGCGATTGCGAAATAGAAGTTGACGTTGAAATTTCGGTTTATGAGAATTCAACAGGCGATTGGGTAGATCATGAGTACGATTATCACATAATTAACGGTACTGAAGAGGAATACTTTGAACAATCTTGGACTTCCCGTGAGACTCAATCCTACGATTTCTATGTCTATATGTATGATGATGACTGGAATTGGGAGGATGAATTCTGGGTCTACAATGTTTACTTGTACCAAACAAGCGGGGCTGGTGGTCCAGGTGACGAGGATGAATGGTTTGATTGGATTGATGCATATACCTACGATAATGATGACGACGGATATGATGACACAGCCGAGATAGAGTATGACCCCGATACAACTTGTGAATGTGACATTAACATAACATTAGTAATCGATGTTTACGACAATGAAACTGGTTATTGGGTAAATGGAACTGAAGAAGATTATACCATTTACAGTGACGATGATGATTACTGGTACCAATCATGGTCACCTGAATACAATGGAACCTTTGATTTCAAAATCAAACTTTATGATGAGGATGAAAATCTAGAGGACGAAGAAGAATACCTAGGTATTGAACTCCATGCCCGTTCAAGTGGCAGTGGAGGCGGTGACGGAGACTATGACGAATGGTTCTATGATTGGGATTACGATGTTTATCCTTCTGATACAATCATAATAGGTTACGATCCAGATACTGAGTGTGATTGTAATGTAACAATCTATGTGTATGTGGACGTTTATGATAATGCGACTGGTGATTATGTAGACACTATTGGTGATGAGCACGACATAAACAATGGATATTCAGATTGGTTCGAGCAGGAATGGACTGCTTACGAAGATAGTAGCTATGATTTCGGTGTTTACCTGTATGACGAGGACTGGAATGAGGAAGACATATTCTGGTTTTATGATGTATATCTAGAGTCCGATGGTGGCGGAGGCAATGGAACTGGTGATGACAACGGCGTTGGACATATAGGTGTCATCGATGATTGGGATGAAGATGACTATGTCAATGATTACATTGGTGGTGTTTTAGAAAATGACGAATTTAAGGAAGATGCCTACTTCGAAATTTATGATGAGGACTGGAATTTAGTAGATAGCGGCAATCCAAATTACTACGGCATGCTTTTTGTCTCTTCTAATTTGACCGAAGGGTGGTATACCCAAGATGTTTACTATGAAGAGGACGATGCCATGCTTCAGACAGGATCTTTCTACTCATATGGAGATTCAACCGAATTCGAAGTTGTCAATGTAGACAACCTTGTAGTTGATGATGATGAATATGCAGTCTATGATGATGTAGGATTTATTGCTCACCAAGGTAGTATGTCAGAAGAAAACGGAGTTGAAGGTGTCGGAATTGAGATCTCCAAGTACAACCATTCAACTGAGGAATGGGAGTACCATGCCTACGTCGAGACCAACGAGACTGGAGAGGCTTGGCTCTACAATGAGACGTGTGGTGAATACGAATGGTATGCCTCGACAGATGACGAAAAGGGATACTATGAGGTATGGGCTCACTGTGATGATGATGGCAATGGTGGCGGTGATGAAGACTACGATGAGCGGTTTAGTTATTGGGATTATTATGGTACACATGACGAGAATGATGAGCACCAATGGAACCAACTAATTATCGCATACGATCCTGATACAGATTGTGACTGTGAAATGGATGTCTATGTCGAAGCCATTATCTGGGACGAGAATGGGGATTACGTTGATTATTCAGGCGAAAATCATACCATATACTATGATGATAGCGATTGGTTTGAGATTGGGTTAGAGGTTGATGAACCAGGAAAGTATTTGTTCACCGTTGATCTATACGATGATGAATGGAACAAGGAAGATAGTTTCAATTTCTCATTGATTATGTCTGATGAATGGTTCATCGATCAATTCAGTCAGGACGGCGACAGTGTTCGTATTAATCTGAACCCACAAACAAATTATGATGGAGAAATCGGGACTGAGTATTACTTCGATGTTCTTCGTTTTAATGAGAGCAATGATGACTGGGACTACATAGATGGAGATTATACAGACGCAGTAATCACCTCATCAGAGAATGAGGACATTAATTTTGAATGGACTGCTGATGAAGAAGGAACTTACTTGTTTGCCGTTTACATGTACGATGAACATTGGAATATGGAAGACATGGCAGAGTTTGAAACTGAAATTGTTCTGAATCACGCTCCAGAAATCGGAGAACTCAACACAGATAGAGTATACGAAGGAGAGATGTTCAATTTCGAGGTAGATGTATTCGATGCAGACGAAGATGACCTAGAGTACAGTTGGGACATGGGCTATGGAAATTCGATAGAAGACGATTCTGTAAGGTATGGATATCCTGACGATGGAATTTACACCATAGTAGTTTCAGTATCGGATGGAACGGTGACAACAACCAAAGAATTTGAATTGATTGTTGAGAATGCACCTCCAACTTTGCAAGTGTCTTACGATGATTTCGGTCAAGAAGGACAGACCCTATCTTTCAATGCACAAACATTTGATGTCCCTGAGGACACGGTAAAAGTGACTTGGACTTTCCCAGATGGAACACAAGTCGAAGGAAATTTTGCTCAATACTTGTTCATTGATGACGGCGAATTTATTATAGGAGTTACTGCAGAAGACGAAGACGGTGGGGGAGTTTCGGAAGGTTTAGTTGTAACGATTGAAAATGTAGCGCCAATTTTCACAGAATTCCAAATGCCAGGTAGTGGACAGGAAGGAGAAGTGTTGGACTTTAAATTTGGAGCTACCGATCCAGGTGCTGACACAATTATCTTCAATATAGACTTTGGAGATGGAACTGCTCCATTGATTACACAAGACGGTAATGTTTCACATAAATTTGCAGAAGGCGACACCTTCACATTGATAATCTGTGCAAAAGATGAAGATGGTGGAGAAAATTGTAGGCAACAGGTACTTCCAGTATCTATTCTAGAACAACTGGAAGACGAAGGACTGTTACCAGGTTTCAATCTATTATTAGCAATTTCAGCACTTGGTGTTGTTGGAATGCTAAGACGTCGAACACACTAAGTAGTTTAACGACATATGGAATGATGGGAACATGATTCCCCGACTTCCTACTACTTGCGAAGGAGTTGACAAACTACTTGCAGGCGGAATTGAACAAGGAACAGTATCACTTGTTTATGGAGAAGCAGGGACAGGAAAGACAAGTATGGCTTTACAATTGTCTAGAGAGGCAATTGAATCTTATCCAGATCATGTTGTTTTGTTTGTAGATACAGAAGGTTTGTCCATTGAAAGAATGACGCAAATATTTGGAGATTGTGATGCATCAAAATTATTATTGATCAGACCATCAAGTCTCAATGATCTTCACCAGACTTTAACTAGCAAATTAGAGAAACATGATAAAATTTCTTTAATTGTTGTAGATACTATCAATGCTTACGTTCGGTTATCATACATGAAGAACAAACATCTTTCTTCACGCCAATTTTTGGAAATGACCTCGATTCTTCAACCTTTAGCTGAAAAAGGAGATTATCCCGTTTTAATTACAGCTCAAGTTTATGAGAAAGATGGAGAGATTGGACCTTATTTTGGTAAATCTCTAATGCACCTTTCTAAGACAATAATACATTTAGAGAAAACAAAAACTCCAGGTTTACGCCATATCAGACTCAAGAAACATAGATCACTTCCTGAAGAATCAGTTGAAGATTTTGTTTTAACAAATAATGGAATAGAATAAACTCAACTCTTTAATTGTCCCACCATTCCCCCATTCTATGTCCGAATATGATGAATTCATAGGCAGAGTAAAAGAGCTAAATTTATTAGGTAGTTTAACAGGCTTAATGGGCTGGGATCAAGAAACAATGATGCCACCTAAGGGAGGTAAATTACGTTCAGAAATGATGGCATTTTTGTCAAAACAAACACATTCTAGAATTACAGCTCCTGAAATGGGGAAATTATTAGATTCCTTAGAATCACAAAAACTTACTGCAGAACAAGCAGCTAATGTTAGAGAAATACGCAGTTCTTATGATAAAGCTACAAAACTTCCAGAAGATTTAGTTGAAGAAAAAGCACGTCACAAGTCCCAAGCTCTTCAAGTTTGGCAAGAAGCTAGATCTGAAAATGATTTCCAAAAGTTTCAGCCATATCTTGAGAAAACGGTTGAATTAACATGTAAAACTGCAGAATTTTATGGATATGAGGATAATATCTATGATGCATTGTTAGATATCTATGAACCTGGAATGACAGTATCTCAATTAGATCCTCTTTTTGCAGGGCTTAGAGAAGCTATAGTACCTCTTGTCAAAGCAGTAGGTGAAAGTCCAAATCAACCAGATACAAGTTTTCTAGACATAGGTGAATTTTCTGAAGAAAAACAACGCGATTTTTCGTTAAAAGTCGCTGAAAGTATAGGTTTTGATTTTGATGCCGGAAGAATGGATACATCAACTCATCCTTTCTGTTCTGGGGCAGGGCCAAATGATGTTCGTTTTACTACTAGATATGATGAAGAATTTCCATTTGGATGTTTGTATGGAGTAATGCATGAGACAGGTCATGGAACATATGAACAAGGATTATTGCAAGAACATGAAGGAACACCTATGGGTCAAGCTGTATCCTTAGGAGTTCATGAATCTCAATCTCGAATGTGGGAAAATATGGTTGGTAGAAGTCATGGTTTTTGGCAATATTATATTGATGAATTCAAGTCTTGTTTTGATCATTTACCTTCAGATTTAGACGTAGATACTTTGCATAGAGCTGTCAATACAGTTCAACCATCACTTATTCGGGTTGAATCTGATGAAGCAACTTACAATCTTCACATTATGGTGAGATATGAAATTGAAAAACAATTGGTGAATGGAAATATTAAAGTAGGAGATTTACCAGAATTTTGGAATAGTAAGATGGAAGAATATTTAGGCGTAACGCCTCCTAATGATACCAAGGGAGTCCTACAGGATATTCATTGGTCAATGGGAGCTATTGGTTATTTCCCAACCTATACTCTTGGGAATCTTTATGCAGCTCAATTATATGCTGCAGCTTTAGCAGATGATTCGACCATTCCAGATAAGATAGCTAAAGGAGAATTTACAGTTCTATTAGATTGGATGCGAAGTCATATCCATGTTCATGGATCTAAATTGCTTCCAGCAGATTTGATGATTCAGGCTACTGGAAAAGAACCAAGCAGTGATGATTTTGTAAAATACTTACAATCAAAATATACTAAAATTTATGGTCTTTAAGTTGGTAGCCCCCCTCGGATTCGAACCGAGGTCTCAGGCTCCAAAGGCCTGAATGATGGACCGCTACACTAGGGGGCTTCATTTGTCCAAAGAATGCACTCTTTAGGGATGTTCCTGCGGTAAACAACAATTAATAACGGTCTCCCGGTGTCTGAAATAGATATGTCTGCAGCTGATAGGTTCATGAAAAAAATAAGTGATTACTATGATGAACTAGGTTATCCTGTCGTTTGGGAGGACGTAGGTTCTGAAAGACAGTTAGAGATTCAGTTTAAATCAGAATCAGGATATTTTGTTACAGCAACTTTACTTGCAGATGGTAATGATATAATCATCAAAGATGAATGGGGTCGTGCTCAGAAAATAAAAGCCACCAAAGGTAATCTTCAAATGATTAAAGGTTGGTCTGAAGAACGTTAGTTCGGCAATCGACTCATACTTTTGCTTCCAGGCCTAGATACGATTTCTAATTTAGTGACATCATTATCTTTAAAATCAAAAATCCATGGTTCACACCATCCGATTTCAGTTTTCAATATTTGTTCTGGAGTATAATTCTGTAAATGCATAACAATAGCTCTGATACTATTACCATGGGCGCCGATTATGACATGTTTTCCTTCTATAATGTGCGGCATTATCTCATTCTTTAGATATGGTATTACCCTATCGGCAGTATCTTTTAGCGATTCACCACCGGGAGGCGGAATATCGTAACTCCTTCTCCATATGTGAACTTGTTCAGCACCAAATTTTTCAGCAGCTTCAGCTTTATTTTGACCAATTAAATCACCGTAATCTCTTTCGTTGAGTGCCAAATTTTTTATGATAGGAATATTGCTTTGTTTAATTCCTTCTAGTATTATTTCCAAGGTGTCTTGTGCTCTGATTAAATCAGATGTAAAAGCTATATCGAAGTTATAATTTTCTAATAGTTCTACAGCTTGTTCAGCTTCATTTCTACCTTGTTGATTTAGGTCTACATCCTTCCATCCTGTAAATCGATTTTGATCATTGTAGACAGAAAGTCCATGCCTCACCAAAACTAGTTTTCCTGTTGACATATTAGTTGTAATCTTCTATTGTAGCTTCCCCATATTTAGGTAATGGCTGTGCATTTATTCCTAATTTTTTTTCAATTTGTTTGGCTAATTCTTTGGTTGAGCCATGTACAGTATAGACTTGTTTTGGATTACATTCTTCTACAAATTTCATTGTACTTGCAAAATCTGCATGATCACTTATTGGAAAGCCTGCATCAACCCCTCTTAGAGCCCATTTTGCAAAAGCACACCATCCCGATACTCTGGCTACTTTAGCTCCACTTTTTCTTAATTCTTGGACGGCCGATTCAGGTTTTTTACCATTAGTAGCACTAGTCGAAGTAACTAATAATCCGGGTTTTTTCTTTTCAACATCATCTAAATCTTCATATCTAACATAATCCAAGGGAACATTGTATTTTTTGTATATATCACTAACAGACCCGACTTCATTTGACACAGCAGGTATTACTCCAGCCTTATTTGCCGTTGCTATAACTTCTTGGGCTTTTCCAAGTGAATAGGCACCTATTATTCCACCACCATTAGCAGAAGTAGCACCAATCCAAGCTTGCAAGTCTTCTAGAACTTCATTTCTATCAGGCAGTATTTGGTCAGGTTTTCCATAGGTTGATTCTACAATCAAAGTTTCACATTTTTGAGGTTCAGCTTTACCAGAAGTTACAGTTCCGTATGGGTTGTAGTCACCCGTGTAAAGTAATCCATTACACTCAATCATTGCCGAGCCTACTACATGACCGGCAGAGATGAATTCTAGTTCAAAGTCATTTATTTTGAATTTTTCATGATAATCATGTGTCGTAGCTTTTGTTGATCCAGTTCTCACTTTCATAACTTCAGCAGTTGGTTTTGTCATATGGGTATTTGGTCTGAGATGGTCAGAATGGGCGTGAGTTACAGCACCATCAGGTCTACTGGTTGCAGGATCTAAATATACTGCTTTTTTTCCTTCCCTAAGACAGATTCCTTTATGGTTGAAAATATCCAATTATCTCCCGCCTTTCAAACTGAAAGAGTATCGAGATGGTTCTCTCCATCTATGGCCAGTTAGATATCCACATAAATTACATTTAAATCCAATAGCAACTTTTCCACCATATAGCGTTGCATTATGTACTTTCTTTAATGGAGAAGTACAAACAGGGCATGGTTGCCCAGGCGAGGCAAATTCTCCACGATGGTGATGGTGCCCGCTCTGATCCTCTCCAGGTCTTATTCTTCTCCACCTTTTTACAACAGGATCATATCCCAATCCTTGTTTTTTAAAATCATTTTCATCAGCTTCAGGAGCAGCCCCAACAGATCTTGTTCTAATTCCGACTTTTACTTTTTTAGATAAGATTGCAATAACTCTCATTCTTTCTGCAGACAGCCTATATGTTTCATCTTCTTCTTTCAATTTCTGAACGACTTTACGATGCATTTTGGTTTGTGTATCAATGGAGCCTCGTTCTTTTAGGACACCTACAACCGCTTCAACAATTGCTTTCTTGTTAGGTTTCCGATAGTCCATAATTTCACAATGAACACATAGGTTAAAGGCTGTTGGGACCAATAGCAATTTTTATTAGCCCATTACAACAATAGGTATACAACCAGAGGTTGATATGTCATTTGACGAAGTGGATCAGTTGTTTCATTTGTTAGAGAATCCAACTAGACGTAGGATTCTTCAATTATTGTCTCTAGAACGTCTTTATCCTCTAAAAATGCATAAACAGTTGTCAAAAGAGATGGACGTTACACAACAATCTATAGTTAAACATTTAAAGATCTTAGAAGAACATGGCATTGTAGAATCCAAAGATGAGCCTAGTAGCAGAGGACCTAATCGCAGAGTTTACACCGCTTCTAGAGAAATTTCACTTCATATTGATGTAGGGCCTTCAACTTACAAGCAGAAAGCTGAAACTGATTTTGATATTTCAAGTCTTTCTACACAACATAAGCATGTTTTAGATGCAATAGAAGAGTCAAGAGATATGGATTCAAAAGCTAGAATGGATTTGTTGTCTCGCGTTTCAGAAGACTTGCGTAAATCCATAGATGATGTTGAAAATGAAAGACGCAGTTTAATGGCTCTTGTTGGTGAACTAAATAGGGAAATTACATTTACAGCACAAAGGGCCGAATGTGATTATCAGGAAAGAAGATTATTACATCACATACTTCGCAATAAGGATTATACGATAGAAGGGGCTGCTTCTTCTTTAGGTCTCCGTGAAGCTGAAGTAAGATTAATACTTGAAAGTTTGCAAAATAGAGGTTTAACTAGGTAAGCACGTATTCTTAAATAGAATACTAAAATCAGTTTGTAAGTTCATTATGTATTCATTAAGAAGTAGTCTGGTTTTGGTAATTGCAATTTGCATTTTTTTACCTTTATCACAAGCTGAAGATAATGTTTACCGAGTTGAAGGTCTTCCAGAAGATTTACATTATGAAACGGGAAAAACATATCAAATAGGTTTGACGGCAAATGAAGATTCAGAAATTTCCACAGTCTCTATTTTGGTTACTAATGGTTCTTTGAGTGAAACTGAAGAATTTGGTGAGGCTATTCAGAATCTTGAATTAGGTAGTAGTGAATCAGGTTGGATATTTTATTGGCAAGCACCTTCTGAATCATTTGATTTAGGAGAAGGAGAAGCTGGACTTTCAATTATTTTTAGTGAGGATGATGATTCAGTATGGGCAACTTTCGATTCAGTTTTGCGCCCACCTGAAATACACGGCGAAGATGCAACTTCCGTCCCACAATGGGCGTCATCATTGGCTTGGATTGGAGTCAGTATTACAGTGTTGTTGACAATAGTAGGCGGTATAGTACTACGTAGAGACCGTTTGACGTAAGGTATATATGCTATCTCAGAGGTAACTCGTTAGACTTCGGTCAGAGGATTAATCTATGAAACGCAGATTTGTTAACAATGAAGAAGCCGTATCTCCGGTAATTGCAGTCATCTTAATGGTTGCTATCACTGTCGTTATGGCAGCAGTTCTTTACGCTTGGGTATCTGGATGGGGATTACAACCAAAGAACTCGCCAACAGGTAGTATGATGGCTAGTGAAGACGGTAGTGGCATTTGGGATGTTCAAATAATTAAAATGAATCCTCAAGCTTCTATAAATTCAGTACATTGGTATTTGATGGATATTCAAGGTCTTACCAAAGCTGAAGGGGTAGTTACTGATATTTATGGATACAAAGCAGGTGAAGGTAAGTCTGTAATTTACATTGATAATGATTATAATGCTAAAGTTAGCCCAGGAGATATATTTAGATTCCATCCTGGTGAAGGTGACACTTTGGCAGAGTTATCATCATTAGACGACTTTTCATTCCGGTTGAAATTTGATCCAACAGGTGATACAATCGGTTATGATGTTGACTTTAACAGTTAGTTAAGTTAAATTTGACGTAAGGTATATATGCTGTCCCAATAGTCCCATAGTCTGACTTCGGTCAGAGGACACAACAATGAAACGAAGAATAGTAAACGATGAGCAGGCAGTTTCACCTGTAATTGCTGTTATTTTAATGGTAGCTATTACAGTCGTTCTGGCTGCAGTATTGTACGTTTGGGCTAGTAGTTTCCTTGGTGGTACAACCAAGAACGCACCAACCGGCAGTATGATAGCAAGCGAAGACGGTCAAGGTGATTGGACAATTCAGATTGTCAAGATCAATCCCCAAGTTTCCGTAAATTCAGTAGCATGGTATTTACTGGATGAAGAAGGAAATACTGCAACCACAGGCATAGTTTCTGATATCTATGGATATTATGAAGGCCAAGGTAAAGCAGTCATTTTTATTGACAACGACTTCAATGGTAGGTTAAGCCCAGGTGATAAGTTTGAAGTTCACCCAGGTGAAGCAGATTCGGAATTATCTTCAGTTAATGATGTAACTGATTACGCATTCCGTTTGAAGTTCACGCCTAATGGCGACACAATCGGTTACGATATAAGTCTACAAGCATAGACTTAGTTACCGGAAATAGAGTAGGGACTATGTCCCTGCTCGAAGGTAATCTGGGGGTTTCGACCCCCGTTTACCAATTTTTTTTAATCTAACCAGGGAACTCTTTGTACTGGTTGAGCTCCATCAATTAATCCCGAATAAACTTTGGCTTCAGGAATTAATTCTTGTATAATTCCAGAAATTTTTGAATGTCTAGGGGGTTTTCCGACTTCTAATCTTTCCCCACTCAATGAAGCATCAGGGTATTTTTTCAGAAATTCGATAGCTCCATTATCCCAAGGTGCAGGACCTTTATGTGGAACAATATCAGGTAATTCAATAATAGCCGTTTCAAATACTAGAAAGCATTTATCTCCTAGATTCGCATTCCAAGCAATTGGCTCAAAATTTGAGATTGCATTGTAAATTTTTCTACCCTGTTTTTGTAACCAAGGCAAAACAGTTTCGTCACTTCCACCAGAATGTGGTAATGTTACAGTAGTAACAAATCCTTTAGATTCTCTAGTTTTAGTTTTTGGGAAGAAGAATTCGATAGTAGGTTTATTCAAAAATGCTTTCGAAGCTAAAACAGCCGCACCCAAACCTTTCAGTGTAACTCCGGCCGCAACGTTTCTTTTTTCATCTACAGGATCTTGCAGCATTATTGCCGAATCTGGAACCTTTTTTACTTTTTCAATAATGACTGGAGGTCTCCATTTAGAAATCTCTTTAATCAAATTCATAAAATCCCCATATTTTATGATTAATATTTCTACTAAATACCCTGAAAACCCCCCTATTGCAGCATTAGCACCATAGGCCCCAGCACCTTTAAGAAATTGCTTTGCTAATCGAACTTCGTCCTCTTTTCCGTTAATATTTTTGTTAACCCATTTTGTATGAAATGGAGTCCTATCGACAGCAGAAATTGATTTAGAAGAATCATTAATAGAATAACATGGTACTACATCAACACCAATTCCTTCAATTTCACCACGAAGATAGGGATGTTGTGCATAGAGTTCTTTTCCCTCAGGTAAAAGTTTGCGAGCTATTTTTAACCCTTGTTTTTTAAGGTCGATTTCAGAATCAAATTTAATAAATAAATCAATGTCCGCATCTTTTAGATTTGTTCCTTTTGCTACAGAGCCTACAATCAATGGCTCGACTTTAGAGTCGTTGGCTTTGTCCAAAAGTTTCTTAGAAATTTTAGCTATTTTGTCTATTTCTTTGTTCTCAGGCCGTATTCTTTCCAAGACTTGATTTAGTAGTTGGTTCACTCTTCCTCAATAGGCAGGTCGAATTTACCTTTACGCCAAGCCTTCGTTCTTTCTTTTTCTGCTCTTTTTTTTAAAGTTTCCATATCATCTTTAACAGGTAAAAATATAGGAATTAAGAATACTACAATTCCAAATATTAGTGCGATAATTCCCCATCTTAAATAATCTTGTTGATAAGCTACAGTTTCTATAAAAATACTAATTGAAATTAATGAAAAAATAGTACTAAGCCATATTATTTTTTTATAATCTTTTTCACTGAAGTAATATTTATCTCCTTCATCTGGTATTTCAACAGAGAAATCAGCTTCAGGAATTATAATCTCACTATCATCTCTTGGTTTTTCTAATTTTCTTTTTCTTAAGTATAAATGAGCCAAAATCCCTCCTGCTAAAAATGAAGCTTGTCCATATCCTGGATCGCCAGCCTCTGTTGCAGCCCATATTGCATAAACAACACAAAGCCATATTGCTACAATGATTGATTTGTACAAATCCATAACACGGACTTTAAACGTTACTTTCCATAGTTATTGCTTCTACAGGGCAAGCAAAAGCACACAAAGTACAACCAACACACGTATCATCTAAAATAAGTGCTTTTTTCGATTCAAATTGTGATGTTCTTGCATTTAAATCCCAAGAAATCATGTCTATTGAAGCAAAATTACAATAATAAACACATTGAGTACAACCAATACATTTTTCATTATTTACTAAAGCAATGTAATCTTTGCCTTGAGGTAGGGATTTCAAAGTAATTTTTCTTAATTCTTTAAACATATCCTTTGCTTTTTCAATGCCAGTTGTCGGTAATTCATCTTCATCAAGAATACTTTTGACTCTTTTTAGCCATTTATTAGGCTTATGAAAGAAAAGTGAAGTTGTCGTCATAGCTTGATAAGCAGTTGTGCCCCCTGCAGTTTCTTCAACTTCAGTTGGAGGTGCTTCTATTTCCACACCAGAAGCGTAAGCAAGGATATCATCCACTAAATCGGGAAGAAATTTCCCGCCATCATCAACACATGCTAGTTTAGACATTGCGCTTTTCATCCATTCTTCAGCTGGCATTTCATAATCTACATCACAATCTACACGGTCATGTATTCGTGAACCCCCCATTTCTTCAAGTGTTTTATCCCAATCTTTTCCCGATTGGCAGAATAAATCATAACCTGTATCTCCGAGGGCACAAATCGAAAAATTTGTTTTAGACAAAATTTTACCTGCAGAAGTTGCTTCTTCATACAATTCTTCAGCATTATCTGGCATTTCGCCTTCACCCCATGTTGAACAAACAATCATGACTCTTGACATATTAGCCATGGATTTGATATCGAAACCATCCATGTCGTGAACTTTTGCTTTGAGCCCATATCTTGGAGCCTCTTGTTCCCAAGTTTCAGCTAATCCTTCCGAATTTCCACTTTGTGATCCAAACAAAATGTTTAGATTTCTATCTCCTTCTGAGACAAATGCAGAAATATCTGTTTCAGACACTACTTTTCTTCCTCTAAGCAAGCAACTAGAAATTGCATTAAATCCATCATTTCATAGTCATGGTGGTGACCTTCTTCTGGATTCATTCTTTCTTCATTTAGCATACATTGCATATGCATGTAACATTTAGGACATCCTCCGAGCATCAAATCAATGCCAGCATCAGTTCCTTGGTCCAATCTCTTTCTACGTACTGCTTTGGTTGCATCATTACAATACATCATAGATGAAACACCGCAACACAGTGCACGTTCTTTGTTATTTTCTAATTCTACCATGGTAGCCCCGTCTACAAGTTGTATCAAATCTCTTGGAGCTTTGTATTCCCCCATCATTCTTCCTAAACGACACGGGTCATGGTAAGCAACAGTTACATCTTCAGGAGCCTTAAATTTCAATCCACGCCCTTGTAGTGTTTGCGTTATATGCTCAACTTTTATTCCCAATGTTCTTGGAAGGTCATAATCGACTGCAAAAGTACGAAAACATTCAGCACATGAACAAGTTATAATTTTAATTCCAGACTCTTTTAGTCTTTTCATATTGTGCTCTTTTAAAGAATCAAATACTTCTAGTTGTCCCTGCCACAATTGATCATGCCCTGAACATTTGAATATGTTCATATCTAATATAAGAGGATCAATATCAGCATAATTCAACAATTTTATTGATGCAGCAGCTATAGAAGCGTGATCAGCATCACCTTTATTCAAATGAGTAAATTTAACTTCTACATCCATAAAGTCAACACATCCGGGGAAGTATCCGTATTCATGAGGCCTTTCAGGCTTCCAAGACTCGTTGTCTTTATCCATAGCATCTTCAACAATCATTCTTTCGAAGAGCGGGTGCGGTATAGTTCGGGAATAGGGTTTTGTTCGGTTCATAGAGAAGCTCCAGATGTAGCAAGCGCTCTTTGCTCTAAAACATAATCAATATACTCAATGTTTTGTGGACAAACAGCAGTACACATTCCACAAGTAATGCATGACCACATAGCTACACCATCGTGTTCATTTTGGAATGAATTATAAATAATATTCAACTCATGTTCTCCTTCCATATCTCTTACAGGGCAAATGTCATCACAAAGACCGCATTGGTAGCAACGATTTAATTTGAATTCATATATGCGCTGCATTCGCCGATCTTTAATTCCATCTACATATAGGTTAAACCTTTCTTCATCAGTTAGTGGTTTGGCCCCTTCAGATCTTCTTCTATCTAAGAAAACATATGTAATAAGTGCACAACTGAGAGGTCCCCAAAGAGTTAGTTGTGAAAGTACATCTGTATTAATTTGAGGATAGTATATTGCAATATTGGCATTTATTGAGAATACAGATAACATAACCATCAATGCAAGACCGTAGACTCCAATTGCAGCCCTTACAGGATCTTCGATGGGTCTCCGCTCATGTCCTCTATTGACAACATCTCCATATTTAGGATCAATTAGAGCACCTATTGCTTTGTCTATGAACGGTACTCCAACTACAAGTCCAACAATTAATCCTTGGACAAGAGTTCCCCATACTTTTGCAGTCATTAAGAATAGCTCCACATCTTCTAATCCTAAAAATGGAATCATTGAAAGTGGAATTCCTATTTTGATATCCCAAGCAACTTTTAGGCAGCCAAAAGCCCAAAGTAAGTACCAATCAGGTAAAGGAGGTGGAAAAGCAGTACCTGCAGTTGGGTCAGCAGCTTTGTGTAGAGGTGGAGGAACAAAGGCAGACAAGTAGAAAAATAAGGCCATAATATACAAAGCAAGAACTGCATCTCGCGTCAATTCATGAGGATAAAGAGGTTCACCCTTTACCATTTCAGCTTCAAGGCCAGAGTGTTCTTCACGATTTTCTAATTTATTTTTTGTATCAAGAGTTATTTGTTCGTCTTGATGTTCATAAATCATTTCGGTTGCATCATCGTCACTCATTAATGCGGTTCAGCCTCCCCCTGTATCCATACAAGCGCCATATGAATTATAATCAAAATAGTACCTACTAATGGCAAGACGAAAATATGGAGCCAATACATTCGAGTTATTGTATCACCAGTAAGTTGAGTACCTCCAAACACAATTTGAGCCATTAAAGGCCCCATTGCGGGTATGGAAGTCGCCATTTCAAGCCCAATTGAACCTGCAGCAAAGCCAAGTTCGTCCCACGGTAACAAGTAACCTGTGTAACCAAAGAAGATAGTTACCATTAGTAAAATAGATCCAAGTATCCAATTAACTTCTCTTGGATTTCTATAAGCTCCAACAAAATAAACTCTCATCATATGAAGAAATACCGAAGCAACCATGAAATGCGCAGACCAATGATGTACAGCTCTGATGATATACCCAAACGTAACTTTTGTCATAATTAATTCCATTGATTGGTATGCTCCTGAAGTCATTTCTCCAGTATCTGGGTCCTCTACGAATGCCCCATCAGGAACATAGTAGAATCCTAAATAAATTCCAGTTATTGTAAGGACAATATAGGCAAAAAAGGATAATCCTCCTAATGAATAAAAAGGGTACCAATACCAAACGGCTTTTACATTATAACGTTCAGTATGTGATTGCGGCATAGTTCTCCCCGTTGCAGGAAGTAAGGTATATACAACAGAATAATATTCTCTTTTCATCAAAGAAACATATCGGTGTAATGCAAATCTTTCATCAATCCATTTCCAAGTTTCGAATATTACTTTTGGAAGTAGTCCAATAGCGTACAAATATCCTATAGTTAGCACACCTCCAAGTAATGAAAGAAAGATTAATGGGAAAGTGTATTTTCTCATCAATTCTTCTAAGATTGGAGTTTCAGCACTAACAGGTAAAGAGAAAAGAGCTAAACACCCAACAATAACCATAATAATTTTATTTATTTTCATAAATTAACCTTGACCACAATATTTTAGCCAATCTAAGTGAGTAGTTAGCCCTACTAATCCTCCATCTTTTACAGCTATAGGAACAACAGGCAACCCATAAGGTGCCGGCCCTTCTAATAATTCAGCAGCCATGACTTCTCTTCCTTGTTCATCTATGTTTTTTATGATGGATATTGGATCAAACAAAGACAAATGGCAAGGACATAAAAACATGTTTTCATAATCTTTACCACTTATTGTACTCTTTCCTTCATCAGTAAAAACAGGCTTACAGCATAAGTGCGGACATTTGTAAGTGTGATAAGCCATCATCATTGAATTTCCCCCATCAGTACTTACTCCTAAATCTTCCATTCCACTTTCCATAGGCACTTTTACAAGAGCTAATTGAATTTCGCAACTTCCTAATTCTTCTTCTAACTCAGCAGGCGCCCAATTAACAATAGCGACATCCCATAAATTCTCAAAATCTTCAATTTTTGCTACTTCATTTCCTTTATTTTCATACCATTTCCCTTCTTCAGCTTTGAAAGTTAAAGTATCGTGAGCATCATCTTTGTTACATCTTGTAACTGGAGGCGGCAATAGGGATTTCAATGCAGGAACAGTCAGTGCTCCAGTCATTCCAGCACCAGCCAATCCAATTGCTCCTTTTAGGAATCCTCTACGTGTAATATCCATAGTTAACGTTCAAGCTTTGTAATAACTTTCCTCCTTCGTTTTTTGGCTTCAAGAATATCAGGCATGAATGATCTTCTGTAAAAGTCTAGCATAAGTCCTAAGATTAAAAATGCCATAGCAAGTATAAAGGACAAGAATGGTTGGTCCCATCCTTCCATAATTCCGTAAATAAATAGTGAATCGTACATTAATTCTAAAACTAAAAACACTAAAATAATTGCAAATATTTCCAATTGTTCTTTACCGGGAGTGTTTCTTATTTCTTTTCCTAAATCTTCATCTTTGTAAGTCCCCAATATTTTTTGAGCATCTTCTGCAGTTAGTTCTCCTTGGGAGACCTTTTCTAGTATATCATTAACCTCGGTAATGTGAACTACCTCCTCTCATTACTACATAGGAAATCAAGACTGCTAAAAGCCCTACACCAAGTCCGATTAATCCAATCCAGTATTGCATTAGTGTTACACCAAGTTCATGTATTGAAACATCATGTGACGAAGTTTGTGGAGTTCCAAGAGACACTGCAGTTAGGTAACTCCATTGGTCTCCATTAGTTCCTTGGCCATTAACTACGTTGAAATATATTACGAAAAAAGCATCGCCAGAACCATCTGCTGGAGCAGCCCATTCAAATGTCCAATTTCTTACATCATTGCTGTTGTCATTGTGTGAGATATAGGTTCCTTCTCCACCAACCCAATAATTTTCATTTGCTACAAAGGTCCCTTCATTGACTTCAGCTAGAAAACCTCCGTATCTCAAAGCATCTTCTTCCATTTCTACATTTTTATCAGCAATAGTTAATGAAATATTATAAGTATTTTCAGGTTTGTATTTATCAGGAATTCCATTTAAATTATACATTCCTTCGTTAAGTTGTTCATCCATGTGACATGAGCACCCGTGTGCAATAGAATCTTCAGCCCATTCCTCACCACCACTCACTCCTCCATTAGGAAATCCTTGAGCACTTTTGCCAACTAGTAGTGCTGTTACAATCAGCAGTGCCATTAGACTGTAATTCATGTTGTCAGGTATAGACAAATCACGCCCCCATAATAGGTGTTTTAAGATGATGGTATCTGCTATATAAAAATATGCAGTGACAATGAAGATTATTTAGACAAAGGTATATACTTAATATATCATCTTTTTGCTATAATATGAAAGATCCAAGTAGCTGCAAAAAAAGTAGCCTAATTTTGCTTGGGTTTCTTACACTTCTTAGTCGTTATCCTACAACGCCATCACCCACAGGAACAGATAATTTTTATTACATTTCTATGACAAATTCTATTCTTTCTAATGGAGAAATTTTTTGGGCCGAACATGTTCTTTCATTATATGGCCTTTTTCCAGGTACTAGTCCTTTAGGAGCTCCAATATTAGCTACAACAATATGTGCAATTACAGGTTTGTCAATTTATCAATATATTATCTTACATAGCTTATCTCTTTCATTAATTTCTACATTTGGTTTTTTTATGTTGACAGGTGAATTTACCGAGAACCATCGAAGCCGTTGGTTTGCAGCACTTTGTTTTTCATTGGCACCGCGATTTCTTACATTTTCAATTTGGCGTTTTTCTCTTAGATTTACTTTGATTGCTTTACTTCCATTTTTTATTTGGCTGCTCTTAAGATTAGTAAATTCAAAATATGGCAGAAAACCAACAAGATATTTATTTCTTTTATCTTTTATGATAATAATTTTACCCTCTTTGCATCGGATGGGGCTTCTTTTTCCTGGATTCTTATTAGCCTTTTTATTATCAACAATATTGTATATTTGGCAAGAAAGTGCTACTAATCGTGAAAGGGCAGGTAGGCAAGCATTACTTTTTTTATTTTTTGTATCTATATACTTTTTTTACCTTCAATATCTTGATTTTTCACCCTATAATCCCGATGATGAACTTTTAGGCGTCTATCTTTTTAGTGGTTATGGCGTGTTTTCATCTTTGGCAAATTTAGGCGTTTATTACATGCTAAATATAGGTCCTTTTCTTTTTATATCTATTCTCGGTATAGTATTTTGGATTCAAGAAGGTCGAGTTTCACAGAGTTATATGTTTTCAATGTCGTTTTTGGCACTTAGTTTCTTTGTAATTTCAGATTTAATTTATATTCCTTATTTAGTAACATTTGGAATTTTACTCTTTATTGCTCCAGGCATGGACTTCTTTGTAGATAATCTTGAAGATCATAAAAATCGTCAGACGGTGCTTTTTTCCATATTTATAGTTTTAATTCTTTCATTCTCATATTATGATTTAAATTATAGAATAGAGGCACATGAAAGAGAAGAAGTTTATTACACATATTATGTTAGAGATAGTAGCATTTCTGTATCTCAATGG
>Ga0208408_1000794_pt1 | contig 19412 bp, 15 predicted proteins | sample ETNtaG_4_FD_185776 | JGI IMG/M metagenome (GOLD analysis project Ga0208408, IMG submission 185776) | Marine microbial and viral communities from oxygen minimum zone, Eastern Pacific Ocean - ETNP201406SV67 (SPAdes) (version 2) | ecosystem: Environmental > Aquatic > Marine > Oceanic ... | reverse complement strand
ATGATAATGCGGCGATTACCTTCCTGAGCACCTTAGTTCCTGAATTTTCCATTACAGCAAAATATGCGGTTGTTGCAGGAGCGGTGACAGGTGGCGGGTTAACGGTGATTGCCAATGCTCCAAATCCGGCGGGACAATCTATTTTGTCGAAATTTTTTCCTGGTGGAGTAAACCCCGCAAAACTCGCAATGGGAGCTCTTATTCCTACCATCATTTTGGGTTTGGTCTTCATGGGTATTCCACAGGATGTTCAGGATCCAAAGCAGTCTCAAAACGCAGGAGTAGAAGTTACAGACTGATACTTAAAGGATTTTCAGTGAATTTCGGAACACATTCTGCATGTCACTTCTCCGGCATGATGGCTTTAACCAAAAGTTAAAAAAGTTTCCCAAAATTAAGTTTTTTGAAATAATCCTTCACTGAGGAAAAACATGTATCGATTTGCAAAATGGTTTTTTACGCTTGGAGTTCTTGGATTAGTTAGTACAAGTATCTATTCTTCAGTAGGAGGGCAAAATGATCGTGCTCCATTTCCTGTCCCACTCAGTTGCTACTCTGAAGATCTTGGTTCAGCAAAGTTTATTGAAGCAGGCTGCGACAAGATTCACAATGTTGAAAACTATCGTGATCCTGTGGGCGGCAGTGTGGGCGAGATACTTTCGCATCGCATTAGCGCCAATTCATTCAATCTAATAGCCTCACTGATTTTTCTGATTGCCATCCTGCATACATTTATGGCCAACAAACTTACGGCCAAAGCTCATCTTATTCATGAAGAACATGATGAACGAATGAAGGCTGCTGGAGCCTCTGAAGAGGAAATAAAACACGACATCCCCTTCAAAGCAGAGCTTTTTCACTTTCTTGGAGAAGTAGAGGTTGTTTTTGGAATGTGGGTCATTGCTTTGTTGTTTGTCACAATTGGCTTTTTCGATTGGACGACATTCAAGAATTATATGGTTTATGACCGTGTTTTCATTGAACCAATGTTTGTAGTGGTTATCATGGCAATTGCATCCACGAGGCCGGTGGTTAAGTTTGCAGAGCAGTTGCTTGGACTTGCCGCAGGAATAGGTGGTCACAGTAAAGCAGCCTGGTGGTTCTCAATCCTACTGATTGCTCCACTGCTTGGCTCTTTCATCACTGAACCTGCTGCAATGACGATTGCCGCTCTTTTGTTAGCTAACCAATTTTATAAGTATAAGCCCTCTTCCGGATTTGCCTATGCTACGATTGGTCTGCTCTTTGTTAATGTTTCAGTAGGGGGAACACTGACTCATTTTGCTGCGCCACCAGTATTGATGGTTGCCGCGCCATGGAATTGGGATATGGGTTTTATGGCCGCTAATTTTGGCTGGAAGGCAGCTCTGGGAATCCTCATCTCCAATGCGCTTTATTTCATTATTTTTAGGGGTCAGTTTGCCAAAATGGGTAATCAGGATGGAATAGAAGCAAGCACTAATTTTGATACACCGGAAGTTCAAAAACTAAAACCTGGTCAGATAAGCCATGAAGAATTTGAAGCCAGGTGGGCGGAGCGTGAAACACCCATACCTTGGTGGATAACACTGGTTCATCTCTGTTTTCTGGCCTGGACAGTCTTTAATGCACACTACCCTGTCATGTTCATCTCAGGTATGCTTTTCTTCTTGGGGTTTATGTCACTCACTGGAACTCACCAGAACAAGGTTGAACTCAAGGGGCCTATCATGGTTGGCTTTTTTCTGGGAGGCTTGATAATTCACGGTGGCCTGCAGGCCTGGTGGATTGCTCCTGTATTAGGGTCTCTGGCCGAACTTCCTTTGATGCTGACCGCAACAATCTTGACTGCTGTAAATGACAATGCTGCTATAACCTATCTCGCGACATTAGTGCCTAACCTAGCTGAAGCCTCTAAATATGCGGTTGTAGCCGGGGCAGTCACCGGTGGAGGTTTGACAGTGATTGCGAACGCCCCCAACCCTGCAGGGCAGTCTATACTTGGGCGCTTTTTTGAACATGGTGTAAATCCATTAAAGTTGTTGCTGGGCGCACTTGTTCCCACGATAATTATGGGGCTTTGCTTCATGGCACTATAGAGATTTATTAAAGACTGGATGTGCGATTAATTGTCAGTAATCTTTTTTGGAGTCTTCTATAAGTTTTCAAAATATCCCTTAGAGGTGTCTGTAGAAGTGGACTCCAATTGAAGGGCTGGAAGTTTCAATAGAAAAATTATTTGCAAAGCGGATTTGTCTTTGTGCGATTTCAAATGCCAAACCGAGAATTTCAAAAGGAAATTCTCAGCCGATTCCTAAATATCCTCCGTTACCTTTCAACTCACCAAGTGTTCTCTTAGTTTTTAATCTATTTTTTGAAATACCCCAACGGATAAAGAGTCCACCGTCACTCTGAAATGGATCATTTTTGCATTCCAGTCCCAGCTTCCACAATTCCATGCGCTGTCCTCTGCCGATGCTTGCTGGTTCATGCGAAAAATCTATGTACATCAAACCAAGTGCTAAACCAAACGCATTTTCATATGGTTCTTCCAGGCAAAAATTAATTGTTGGTCCAATTCCGGAAGTAATCTCTTTTTCAATGGATTGACCATAATTTAGAGTCGCAGTATCAAAATGCTCACGCGCTCTCAGTTTCCATTGTTGAGCACTGACTGTTTCAGTCATAAAGAATAAAAAAAATCCAGACATGATGTTTATAAATTTTTATCATAATCATGACTTTGTGTCTTCTCTGTTTATAAAATAACTTCAACTTTTTTCAAATCTATTCAACGACAATGAATGTTGAATCATCCCTAGCAACTACCAACAGTAGAAACGACAAAAATATTTTGCGCCTTTGTTTAGTTTCAATTAAAATAAGAGGTTAAAATGTTTTTTGAACCTCATCCTTGAACAATAAATGACCTACTCAGGTAATGTACATGAGATTTTGATTGATGAAAAGCAAATCCTGCTCATCGGTACTGCACACATTTCACAATCGAGTGTAGATGAAGTGAATGACGTAATCGAACAGGAAAAGCCCGACACGGTTTGTATTGAACTATGCGCTTCCCGTCATCAGGCAATGATGGATAAAGATCAATGGAAAAACATGGATATCTTTAAGGTTGTGCGTGAAGGCAAGTCATTTTTACTATTTGCAAATTTGATCATGACTGCATTTCAAAAACGCCTGGGTTCTCAGCTTGGAGTAAAACCCGGCGCTGAAATGCTGGCAGCAGCAGAAGCTTCTGAGAGAGTAAACTCAGAACTGCTGTTGGCGGATAGAGATGTTAAAATAACCCTGCAGCGAACCTGGCGCGGGATGCCGTTTTGGGGAAGGATGAAAGTGCTGAGTCAGCTCCTTGCGAGTTTGTTTATCCGTGAAGAAATAAGCAAAGAAGAAATTGAAAAACTTAAAGAAAGTGATGCGCTTTCTGAAGCAATGCAGATGCTGGCAGATCAGTCACCGGATATGAAACGAATTCTGATTGATGAACGTGACCAGTTTATGGCGGAGAAAATCCGGCAGGCACCCGGCAAACGGATTGTCGCGGTAGTTGGGGCAGGTCATGTTAAGGGACTCACCGGGGAGTTGGAGCGTGAACATAATTTAGCTGAATTAGAGACAGTTCCTCCTCCGGGAAAACTTGGAATCTGGCTAAAATGGGGGATCCCCACATTGATTGTTGGTTTAATCGGTTATGGTTTTTTCGCAGTTGATACAGATGTGAGTATCGAAATGATTCAGCGCTGGTTTTTAATCAACGGTACCCTTTCCGCAATCGGTACCGCAATTGCGTTTGGCCATCCAATCACAATTGCCACCGCCTTTGTGGCAGCGCCTTTCACTTCGCTTAACCCCGCAGTTGCAGCGGGCTGGGTAGCAGGATTGGTAGAAGCTTTTTTACGAAAACCGCAAGTACGTGATTTTGAAAACCTTGCGGACGATATCACTCATCTGCGCGGTTTCTGGCAGAACAACATCACGCGAATATTGCTGGTTGTGATGTTTGCAAACTTAGGCAGCGCCATCGGTACATTTGCAGGAGGTTTTGCCATTGCATCTCTCCTTTGAGTTAAAGCCGTAAGTTAATCCGAGTACGCTAACTCAGGAAATATGCGGCCGAAAACTTCCGTCCTTGCTAACTTCAAAACGCAATTCATTCCTGAGACAGACCAGCTTATCCGTTGCGCTGTGAGTAACATAGAGTATTTGTGTCGCAGAATTAAGGCCGATATGATCGATAAGTTCCAGAACTCGATCCCGGTTTGTACTGTCCAACCCCTGACAAGGCTCGTCAAGGATGAGCAGCGGTGGTGATTTTACCATTGCTCTGGCAATTAGGATTAACCGTTGTTGACCGTAGGAGAGCTGGGTGTAGTCCTGTTTCGCAAGCTCATCTATTTTGAGAAAACTCATCCAGTTTAAAGCGGTTCTCTTTTGGGTTTCCGAAGCAGCTTGATAAAATCCAATTGTATCAAAAAATCCGGAAAGCACCACTTTCATTACTGAAATAGATTCACGGTAACGTACCTGAAATTCAGGTGAAACCAGTCCAATTCGCTGTTTAATGTCCCAGACACTTTCTCCTGAACCGCGCCGTTTTCCAAAAAGATAAATTTGATTGGAGTAGGCCTGCAAGTTGTCTCCGGAAATCAAACTGAGTAATGTCGATTTGCCCGCGCCGTTTGGTCCAATAATTTTCCAGTTTTCTCCCTGATTTACTGACCAGTTAAATTTATCCAGCACCACGTTTTCTCCATAACGTACATTCACGTTTCTCATCCGGATAATGCAGGGAGGCTTTTTATTTGTAGTTGTTGATTCAGGCACGTTTTGCGGAATTAATCTTTCAAATTTTTCTTCGTTACTCTCTGCGTTTATTAGCAGAGTTTTAGCTCCTTCATCTTCAGCATAAAGTCTTTCCATGATTTCCATATTGAGGACTTCCGAGCGTAAACCCTGCGCGAAAATTTTTCCGGACTTCAAACACAGAACATGTTTAATTTCTGGAACAAGCTCCTCAAAACGGTGGCTCACCAGCCAGATTGCTAACCCACCTTGTATCAGTCCTGAAATGCTTTGTGACAACCACTTTGCAGATGCGGTATCAAGGCCATCAAAAGGTTCATCAAGAATCAACAGTCTTGGGCCAGCAAGCAGAGCTTTGGCGATCAGCGTTTTGCGTGTTTCTCCATTTGAAAAGTGCCGTAATGGTTTTTCCAAGAGCGGTACAAGCCCGAGATGTTCTGCGGTTTCAAGCAGTTTTTCTGTATGGAGTCCTTCAGGGTCTATGAACTCATGTCCACTCAAAGAATGTTGTTCCTTGCCGCTGTATTCTTCATAGCGGTCTTTTTTTTCTTCACGTGCAACCAGTATTTTTTGCTGTTCAAGTGAAACATACGCTATTTTATCAAACGTGCAAATTTGCGCATCACGTTTGATAGTTCCACAATAGGGCAGTTGTCCCAGAATGACTTTTATCAGCGTTGATTTTCCGGCACCGTTTGGACCAAGTATCGCCCAGCTTTGTCCTAACTCTGTAGACCACGTAATGTTTTTTAGAATAGGCTTGTCCCAGAGACGGTTTGAGACTTTATGGAGAGAAAGCAAGGGGGGTTCCGGGTTATGTTTTTGGTTTGCGGGTGTTGAGATCACCCAGGTCTGCTCAAGAATTGTGGTCGTTTTGCAGTTCCCACATTTGTTGATAATATCCTGGTCGTTTAATCAAATCCGTATGCCGTCCTTCATCCACTATTTGTCCTTCATCGAGCACCAAAATCCAATCTGCCTGTCCCATCGATGTAACACGATGAGAGACGATCAGGATGCTTTTTGCCTGGGCCGGTCTGTTGGTTTCTGGTTTCAGCAGTTTGTAAATTTCACGCAGCAGATGACGTTCTGTTTCATAGTCAACAGCAGAAAGCACATTATCTAGAATTAACAAATCACAAGGTTTCAGCATGGCTCTTGCGAGACTGATTCTCTGTTTCTGACCTCCGGAAAGCATGATCCCTTTTTCACCAACCATCGTTTTTTCTTTTTTAGGAAATCGTTCTACTTCCGCCTCGAGGGCTACAGCATTGAGGATTTCACGAAAATGTTCCAGATCATTGGAATCATATTCTGTATCCGCAAAAGTAATGTTGTTTTCAACTGTGTCAGAAAATAAAAAAGGTTCCTGAGTAACAGTTCTGATGGAATTGCGGAGGTCATTATCACTGAGTGAAGTAAGGTCCTGCTCACCTAAAAAAATTGAACCAGGGCTGATGTCCAGGTAACGGTTCAGGGCATTAACCAGAGTTGATTTTCCGGAACCGATCCGACCTAAAATTCCAATAATTTGACCGGGACGGATCGTGAAATTGATTTTCCGTAGAACATCTTTGTAGCCGTCAGGATAGCAGTAATTCAGGTTTTTGACGCTCAAGCCGTTTTTCGCAAAAAGTTTCTCGCGTTTTGGTTCGGTAAGTGGAAGTAATTTTGCGCGTGGTAAATCCTGTTGCAGAACCGTTTGAATACTCGTCAGACCAATCAAACCCTGTTGAAACATGGTCGTTACCCAACCCAAACCCATCAGTGGAAAAGTCAATAATGCGGAATAGGCTATAAAAGCAGTTAATTGACCGATAGTGAAGTCTTCCTGAATGACCATCATGCCACCGATGAGTAAAACCAGGATTTTTAGAAAATGCTCCAAGTTACTCAACATCGGCATCACAAAGGAACGTGTCCAGGCGATTTTCATGGAACGACGCAGCATGTCCTGATTTTCTTTTTCGAAACGGCGGGTACTCCATTCACGCATAGTTTTGCTTTTAATCAGGTCAATTGCCGAAAGTGAGGAAACGGTAAACCCGGAAAGGCGCTGCAGACTTTCCATACGTGCGCGCATATTTTGCACAAGCACACGCATTCCCAAACGTACCACTGTAAATACTAAAATGATTGGAATAATGCAGTAAAGCGTGAGGTTCGGCGAAAGCAACCACATTTTATAAGGCGTCATCGAAAGCGCTGTTGTGATATTGAACGCCTGCATTAGACCAAATCCGCAAATCATCCGCACACCGGTGATGTCATTATTGATGCGTGAGATGATGTTTCCGGAAGGATTTTTTTCGTAATAATTCTTTTGCAGTGCCATTAGTTTCTTGAACATGTCATTTTTGATCTGACACTCAATGGCACGACCAGGATTAAAAAAGAACATCCGTGAGGAGGTCCTTACAATGATCATGATTAACGCGAGCCCAAGCATGATCAGCAGATATTCCCACAACAAATCCTGACTGGCCTGCAAACCATCATTTAACAGGTCGATGCTTAAACGCACATATTCCGGAATACTGACTGCAATCCAGTTTGTTGCCAGAACGGTAATGATTCCAATTGAATATGAAAGCCAGTGCTGCTTGACATAATAACCGAGAAGGACAAATTTATTATCTGTCTTCGGCGGCATTTTCACCAACGGAATGAAGGCCGAATCACTAAGTGGAATTGACTGAGCTGAAGACATGGGGCTACAATTTTGCCGAGGATGCTTGTTTACGTTTACGGCTCATTGCCTTTCTGTTTTTGCGGACTTTCTGAAAGTACCATACCGCCTTGTTGTGTTCACGCAGTGTTTTTGAAAACTTACTGCTGCCGTCTCCACGCGCTACGAAATAGAGGAATTTGTTTTCAGCAGGATAAAGTACACTCTGCAAGGAGGCTTTACCGGGACTGGTGATTGGAGTTGGCGGCAAACCGTAGCGTTTATATGTGTTGTAAGGTGTGCGTGCGCGTAAATGTTTGCGTGTCAGATTTCCGTTGAAATTTTTCAAACCGTAAATTACTGTAGGGTCACTATCGAGACGCATTCTGAGTTTAAGTCGATTATGAAAAACAGAAGCAATCTTCGGCCGGTCAGAATCTGCTCCGGTTTCTTTTTCAACAATGGAAGCCAGGGTGAGGACCTCATATTCGCCCAACCCTAATTCCTTCGCTCGCTGCTGAAAATCCTTATTAAAAACCTTACGGTATTGCGCTATCATCGCTGAGAGAATCTGTTCTTCATTTTCTGCACGGGAGAAAAAATAAGTTTCCGGGAATAAAAATCCTTCCAGAGAAGTTGCTTCCGGAACTCCTGTTTTGCGCAGCAATTCCGGATCATGCTTCAAAGATAAAATAGTTTTTTTGTCTGCTAATTCGGCGCGAAACAGACGCTCGGCGATTTCCGCAAAATTATTGCCTTCCGGAATAGTTACACGATGGCGGATGCTTTTCCCGGAAATTAGAAATTGTAAAAGTTCAAAAGTGTTCCAGCGATGCTGAAGCTCAAACTCACCTGCTTGCACACGCGAATAAACTTTTAACTGCTTAGCCAAATAGCGATAGAGTCGGGGGTAAGGCAGCAGCCCTTTTTCTCTGACACTTGCTGTAACACTGTCGAATGTGGAACCACGGGGAATCAGGATGATGGAACTGCTTTCCACATCACTGCTCATGATGGGATCGTAATATATTTTGTAAATATATCCGCCCAGAATGAACACTCCCGCAAGAGTGATAATGAGCAGGCCGGCCAGCAGACGTTTCCAGTAGTTTAGGAGAAACAACTTCATAGAGTTTATTTTAAAATTATTCTTTGTTTTCTCTTTAACAAATCATTATATCGGCTGACTTTAAAGAACGCAACATCTGGAATCTCAACACATAATATTATGTTCGGCTCAAAGTTGATGCCTCCTTAAGAGACTAGAAATGATACGTTATTATGACTCTTTACTTGATCAGCAAAGTTAAATGGAATTTAAACTTGACTGCAGTATTTGCACATTTTGGACGGATTTCATCGACAAGACAGGGATTATTAAAATTAAACTTGTAATCCTGCAATAATTAATATAAAATTCACTGTTTACTAAACATATTCAACTGCGTTCCAAAAACCAGCGGAACGTTTAAATTAACCAAGAAATTACTGATTAAGGATTCCATGTTAAATGGACTATTGGCCCGCAAGATTGGCATGACCCAGATTTTTGAGGAAGACGGAACAGCGCTTCCTGTGACAGTGTTACAATCCGGACCAATGACGGTTGTACAAAAAAAGACTTTGGATAAAGACGGCTGCAGCCATGTACAAGTCGGGTTTGAAGCGATTGCTGAACGCAAAGTTAACAAACCGATCAAGGGTCATTTTAAAGCACAAACACCAACTCGTTTCTTACGTGAATTTGAAGTTGAGAACATTGATGAAGTAGAAGTTGGCCAAGTATTTGATGTCAATTTGTTTGCAGAAGGTGAAAGCATCGCTGTTTCCGGAAACTCAAAAGGTAAGGGGTTCACCGGAGTTATGAAGCGTCACGGATTTGGTGGACAGCCTGCAAGTCATGGTCACCGAGGACATCGTGGAACCGGAAGTATTGGACAGTGTGCAACACCTTCCAGAGTTTTCAAAGGCAAGAAAATGCACGGCCGTCACGGTAACAGCAAAGTAACTCAACTTGGCTTAAAGATTGTCAAAATTATAGAGGACGAAGCAATAGTATTAGTCAAAGGCGCAGTTCCTGGTCCTAACGGCGGACTTGTAACTATCCTCAAAAGCAACCGCTAATAACAGCAGTTCAACAGGTGGCGCTTTCTGTGCCGCCTTCCAATTTTATCCCCCACTTTCATTTTTAGCACTAAAGTTTCCGGCAGAATTGTCGATAACGAACTATTAGATTTGGATTGCTTTCTTTTGGAGACAGCAGGGAGAGTTCTGTCTTGAATTCCCTCTACTTTATTCTCTAAGGACGTGGTACGTCCACAGAGTAATTCTGATCGTTGTTCTTGTAAAATTTAGACGAATATTAGCCAACACAATAACGGCCGATTGTTACGCTTTTGTGAACAATCGTCTATGGTGAACTGCGTATCTTAACGTACGTTTTCGTGGTTTGTGACGGCTTCGTTTGTCCAAAAATCTGATTTACGTATGGCGTATCATTTTCAGAAAATTAAGGATTAGCTACAAGGCCAAAATCCGTAAATCGTAATCTGTATAAAAAAGGGTAAAAATGGCATTCAAAACCAAGGTGGCACTGGTGTTTTTGCTGGCGGCCCTGTTGATTGGAGTTCCCCCCGGGCTCGGTCAGCAGCCTCCGGCAGACAAACGGGATAATCTGTATTCCATCTGGCTGAAGCTCTCAATGATGGGACACAATCAGTCAGAGATTGAGGGGTTGCTTGCGGGAATAACGGGCGAGCAATTGCTGCGGCTAAAAAACCGACTGCGGCGAGATGTCCTGGCGACCTTAATGCAGCTTAATTTGAACAGTGAAATTGATTTAAGCCGGACAGAACAGGATCTGGTGATGATTCGTGACAAAATCAGAACTGAAATTCGATTTGCCGGTTTAGAAAACGACCAGTTACTGCAGCGCATGATTCGTCACAAATTTGGAATCTCACTGCAAAATATTTAAAGCTGATTCAACGTAGCACTGGCAACGCAAACTTAGTCCAATGTGCGTAGTTCTTTAACTGCCGCGCTGAGCCTGTGGAAGATGAGTCGTCTCAATCCAGATTCATTAAATGGAAAGGATTTAATGATTAATCATGAATAAATTTTCTTTAAGGAGTTCTTAATATGGATTCGACCAACGGTTTTCCGTAAGTAACTTATAAGTTAAATGATCATAGGCTTCAACTTTAGCAGAAAGTCTACTTCGAAGTATTTTATCGGGATTATCATTTAATGGTTTAAATTTGATAATTTGTTCTAGAGAATGTTGCATAAAACCATCACGGGTAAATATATTAATCAATGCTCCTTCTTTTGTGACCGCATATCCATTTTTCGAATCAAAAATATTTTTTCCGATACTGCTGTAATTTCCCTTCAGATTCAATAAGTTGATTAGGCTTGGCATTAAATCAATTTGAGAAGCAAAAAGTTCTGATTTGCCCGGTTTTATATTACCGGGACTATAAACTATCAAAGGAATACGAAACTTATTGTAAGGGTCTCCGTCCTGAAAATGTACCATAGCATGATCTGCTGTAATGATAAAAACTGTTTCATGAAAATCTTTTCGTTTACTGAATTTAGCTATGAATTCTCCCAAGGCCCAATCAGTATAATGAAGCATATTAAGAAAACCTCCTTCAGAATTTGTTCCATGCTCATATCGCGTAAAAGGTTCATGCATCCGAGGAAAAGGACTATGATCTGAGCTCGGATTAACAAATGCAAGAAAAGGTTTATTTTCGCCATCTAGTTTTTCAAGTAAATGCATGAAAGCCTCGTAATCCCAACCTAAATAACGCTCAGCATCATCAATATAATTCAGTAATAGAGGATAATCTTCCTGCCCATAATATTCTTCAATCCCTGCAGCATAAACCATCAAATCCAAGGAAAACGCTTCCCTTAATGTGGTCGTAACAAAAATTGTTCTATATCCGTTTGCTTTTGCAATTTCCCCAATGCGGGAATAATTAACAGACAAAACGGTAAAATCTGGGATTCCCGGTAGGGGGGGAATTCCAGTTAATATTGCTTGAGCACCTTCAATACTTCTTTGGCCATTTGCAAAAAAATTATTATAGATCAGCCCTTTTTTTACTAACATATCTATATTTGGGGTGACTCCATAATTATTACCCGATAAAGAATCTATGTATTTTGGTGTCAAACTTTCAACAAAGATTACCACTGCATTTTTGAATGTTTTATTTCTTGATTCTACATGCTTCTTTGCAAGAGGAAATTCGGAATTGCTTGAGGATAAAAGTTCTAATGTTTCAAGATATGATGTTTCTTCTTTCAAGTCCCTTTCGATTAAACTGGTTGAAATACTATAATGGGATGCTGTAAAAAAACCGTTGAGGATCAAATGTCCTTGATTGGCAGAACCATGCTGATAGGCATCTATTACAGTAATTGGTTTCCGTTGAAATCCTCCTCTACCTATTATGATCATCAACAGAACAATAAAAATAAAACCTGTAATTGAACGTTGCCTATTTTTTTTTTCTGAAACTAAGTATTTAAGAAAGAAAGGATATGAAAATATAATAATAAATAAAATAATGATGAAAATAAAAAAATTAGATGAAATTTCACTAATCAAATAATCCCAATCTTTTAGTATAAATAATAATTCATTCGTGATATGCCTTTTTACGTAATTGAAATATAAATAATCTGAATTTAGGAAAACGATTAAAACTGCCAATTCTATGTAGATTATACTTGCGATAAATCTACGATAGAGCCAATGTCCAGTTATAGGAATTGGGATGATCAACAGTATAATTGGAATAAAAAGCAATACAGAAGTGGAAGAAAAATCAAACCTGCATCCTAAAATGATAATTTTGAGTAATGAAAAAAAATCTATATCTTTAAATAAATTCGAGTATGAGTGATATAAAGCGATTCTATAGATTTGAAAAACGAAAATAAAAATAACATAATATATCAGTACTTCTTTAAAGGTAATTTTTATTCTGTTAATGTAAGGCATATTTACTTAAGGAAGTTATCTTTTTATAAGAAGATTAATAAAATTATAAATGTTTTGTGAAGATTCCTTTTCCTACAAAAAATGAAAATACCCGTAACTCACTGAAATCATGGTAGTACAGCAGGGACTTGAACTCCGGACCGGACGATTATGAGTCGATAGAGAGTCGAAGGAAACTCAAGTCTGCTCAATGCCAACGGTAAAATTTCAGTCCCAGCGAGAAACAAAAAGCTCCGATTGCGAATAAGCCTATTGAAGGTTGGATGACCTGCGCCAGGCCGATTCCTTCCGTAATGATGCCTCGTAAAGAATTGGTCAGCATTGTTAATGGAAGCACCTCTACATAGGGAATCAGCCAGTCCGGAAAATTGTGATAACTGAAAAAAACTCCGGAAAGAATAAACATCGGCATTGTAACAACATTTATCATTCCATTGCCGCTTTGCGTGTTTTGCACACGAGATGAAATCAGTACGGCAATTCCCGAAAAAGCACAGTAGCCACTGAAAAAAACTAATGCCAGCACCGACAGGCTGCCCTGTATGCTGATGTCAAAATAAAAGTAAGCAAAAATGTAAAGTAAAAGCATTTCCGCTGCACTGAGAATCATACGGTTCAAACCGTGTGAGATAAGAAAAATGGATTTTTTCAGTGGAGTTGCGACCATGCGGCGCAGTAACTTTTTGATCCGTAACTCGATCAAATTCCAACCGATGCCCCACAAACAGGCATTCATGATTGACATTGCCATCAAACCCGGAACCAAGAAATCTACGTAACGAATTCCGACCATAGTCAAAGGGTGGACTTCCGCTTTCAACTCACTTGTTTTTTGCTGCCTAAAAGCTCCTTGTAGAAGCAAGTATGACAAACGAGCCTCTGCATTGTCCGGGTCAAAACGGTAACTTAAATTTGACTCAGAATCAGTTTCAATCCATAGCGCAATTTTTCCACGCTTGAGTGCCAGCACCGCCTCTTCTTCTGTCATGGCCCGGAAACGAAAACGTGCCTGCTCTCCCGAGTTCTGTCCAACTTCCCACTCAAGTTCCGCTTCAGCGGAAAGTTCAGTATTTACTGTGCCGGTTTTTTTATGCAGCCATTGTGGTAAAGCGGAAAGAGCTTGCGGGGATTCAGTGACAATTGCGACATTGCGCAGAATTTCACCTTTGTTCGCAAAGGCAATTCCTAAAATCCAGGCCATCACAATTGGAAATCCAAAAGACCAGAACACAACTCCGGGTTCGCGGAAGAAGATTTTGAATTGAGAAATGACGAGTCGTAAAAGTATGTTATTCATCTAAATGTCTCCCGCTCATGGCAAGAAATAAATCATCCAGAGTGCGTCTCCGGCATTCGAGTGAGCTCAGCGTGAGTGCCGAACTTTTTATCAAGTCCAGAAATGCCGGTAAAGTTTCTGAAATACTGTTTACCGTCAAAAGTCCTTGTCCTGTTTCGCTGTTCCAGTTGGAACTAATTACGCCGCAAAGCGCCCTTGCTTCTACTGAGGGGGTTGCTTCGGTGATCACATATTCGATCAAATCACCTTCGCCAAATTTATCCAGCAGTTGATTTAAAGTACCGTCCGCGAGTATTTTCCCTTGATCCAGCATCACAATCCGTTCACAAAGAAATTCTGCTTCCTCCATGTAATGCGTGGTCAGCAGCAGGGTGGTACCGGTGGCTTTAAAATCTTCAAGAATTTTCCAGAGATCTCGTCTGGCGTTTGGGTCAAGCCCAGTTGTAGGTTCATCGAGGATGAGTATTCTGGGTCGTGGCAGAATGGCGATTCCTAGAGCAAGACGCTGCCGCTGTCCTCCTGAAAGCTCAACAACCCATGTTTTACGTTTGCTTTCGAGTTGAATGATCTCAAGGACTTCGTTTGTTCTCTCCTTTTTTAACTGATAAAAACTGGCAAACAGCCGGAGAGTTTCTTCAACAGTTAAGCGCTCCTGAAATCTCGTTTCCTGCAGGGCAAGTCCAATTTCCTGACGCAGGAAATGTTCATCATTTTTCCAGTTCTTTCCGAGGATTTGTATTTCACCGGAATCCGGAATTTGAACGCCTTCAATCATTTCCACCAAAGTTGTCTTGCCGGCACCGTTTGGTCCAAGCAAAGCCAGCGCTTCTCCGGATTCAACCCGTAGACTTACGTTCCTAACCGCGTCAACGTCTTTGAATGATTTGCAGACGTTCCGGACTTCAATCGTCATAGAATAAAATCCCTTTAGCCGCCGTAAAAGGTCTTTTCACCAAGATCCTTCAGCAACAGAGTAGCGTCATCGGCACGACCTTCCGGTTCCTGATTTACACCTGCGTCTACGACTTCACCTACAAAAATAGAGTGATCTCCTTCTTCCACAGTTGTCACCAGTCTGCATTCAACAAATGCAGGAGTATTGTCCAGAACAGGCGCGCCTGTGCTACCGGAATGAAAAGCTTCTCCGCTGATTGTTTGACCGTCACGTTCCGCCGGTTTGAAAAAAGTATAGGCCGCACCCTGCTGTCCTTTACCTAAAACATTGAGCGCAAAGCATCCTGCTGTTTTTGTAATCTCATGAAGCTGAGAATCTGCTTTGACTCCTACCGCCACAAGTGGTGGTTTGAAAGAAGCCTGGGTGGCCCAGTTTACCGTTCCAGCGGAAATACGACCGTCTTTATCTTCTGCCGTCATTACGTACAGTCCGTAAGGGATCATCCGTAGTGCGGTTTTTTTTGCGTTGTCATCCATAAAACCTCAATTGATAAATTTTGAAAATTACTGAATTAGCAGTCTTTCAGAAATGAGCTGCTTTTTCAAGCTTAGTTGGCATGTGTTTTAGAAATTTTGCGGATTAATGCAGACAGTTCAGCTGTGTATAATCCGCAATAAATGAGTCGTTTTAAAGGGAGTCAGTTCGAGGCAGCTTTGAGTAATATTTTTCCAATGTGGGCACTGCTTTCCATCAGACTATGGGCTTCTGCGGCTTGCTCGAGTGGAAATGTCTGGTGAATGATCGGACGTACAACTCCTGAGTCCAACAGCGGCCACACATGTTTACGCAGGGCTTGCGCAATTTCGGTTTTTTGTTCCACACTGCGGGGACGCAGGGTGGAGCCGGTCAAGGTTACACGTTTAATCAGCAAAGGGAGAAAATCAACTTCTGCTTTGCTGCCCTGCATCAGGGCGATTTGCAGCAGACGTCCATCGACAGCGAGCAGTCGGATATTTTTTGAAAAGTAAGGTCCGCCGACCATGTCAAGAATCACATCGACTCCGCTTCCCGCACCGGACGTTTCTGCTTCAGCCAATTTTTTTATTTCTTCAGAGAAATCCTGTTCACGGTAATTGATTGCCACATCTGCTCCAAGCTGTTCACAAAAATCACATTTTTCCGGAGTTCCGGCAGTGGTGTAAACAGTTGCTCCAAAAGCTTTGCCGAGTTGAATGGCGGTGGTGCCGATACCGCTGCTGCCACCGTGAACCAGCATACTTTCGCCGGATTTGAGATGTCCTCGTTCAAAGACATTAGTCCAGACAGTGAAAAAAGTTTCAGGAATTCCTGCTGCATCCTCAAGTGAGATTTTTTCCGGAATCGGCAAACAGATGGAAGCCGCTGCCAGACAATATTCTGCATAACCTCCACAAGCCACGAGCGCGCAAACTTCGTCACCAACTGCTGGCTCGCTAACGTTTTCACCTGTGCTCACAATAGTTCCGGACACTTCCAGCCCGGGAACGGCAGTTGCTCCGGGAGGCGGAGGATAAAGTCCTTTTCGCTGCATGACGTCCGGACGGTTAACTCCTGAAGCCGCGACGCGAATCAAAACTTCACGGGGCCCGGGTTCCGGAACCGGCATCGAATCCAGTTTTAAAACTTCCGGACCTCCGTGTTCTTCAATTTTGATGTATTTCATTGTCGTTGGTGTAGAACTCATAAAAAACTCCTAAGATATGATGATTTCAAAAAATACTCGAAATCCGCCAAACACCCAATTCTCCAATCCGAAAGGAAAAAACCAGAGCTGTTCTGTTGCGCGGGCATTATATTGGCAGCGGAATTTGTGTGTAAAATTCCTGCTTTTTCTCCAGCGTTAACAAGCGTTTCTTTGTTGGCAATCCTCCGGCATACCCTACTAGTTCACCACTACTGCCAATTATACGGTGGCAGGGGATTATGATCGCGATTGCATTTGCGCCGTTGGCACCAGCGACTGCACGGACTGCTTTTCCATTGTTTATGTCTTTTGCCAGTTGAAGGTAGGTTGAGGTAGTGCCATAAGCAACTTTTAATAATGCGTTCCAGACACTTTTTTGAAAATCTGTTCCTACCATTCGTATAGGCACATCAAACTCTCTTCTGTTTTCCTTAAAATATTCATCCAGTTCTGTCCGGGTTTTTTCAATAATTTCGCTGTCCTCTTCAATAAAATCTGCGTTGAGCCCTTTTTTAATTCTGTCATCAACTGCGTTTCTCATTTTTCTGTAGTTAAAATCAAGTAGACATAGTTTGTCTTCAAACGAACCTAAAATCAGCTCGCCGATTTTTGTTTTGTGATACTGGATGCAGATATCAGTCATCTTTAATTGGCTATGTTTGTGTATTCACCAAAAACATTACAGCCCGAATATTAGCTTAAAAAAAGAAGTTATGCTCGCTATTTTTGAAAAAGACAACAATGATGCCTGCGAAAAAAGCCTAAACAGGCTTTTGCTGACACGTTGAGGATATTATAAATGTATTTTTTAAACCTGTTTATTTGAGTGAAAATGCAGGGCCGCAAAAACCAATAACATTAGTGAGAGTACTGTCAGAAGATAAAGAGGGATCACTTCTAAACCGTAAATTTTAGCGAGCACACCTGCGAGTGAGGGTACGATTGTAATACCAAATCCCGAAGCCGCGATTTGCAGGCCAATTGTGTTGGCTTGATGAATTTGACCGACCCGACTTACTGTGCTGGAAACAAGTCCTGGGAATATCGGCGCGATTGCAAATCCCGCAACTCCAATTCCGAGAATAGATGTCAATTGTCCGGAATTTGTCAGCAACAGCCCAATCCCTAAAAGTGCTAAGGAAACACTGATATAAATCAGTTTTCTGTCTGCTATTCTTTTCGCGTACAAACCAGCGATTATACGTCCGATTGTAAACATTCCCCAATAACTTCCGGTTATAAATCCCGCAACTTCCGGGGCTACTCCGCGGGATTCCGTCAACAGTGAATAAGTCCACATGCCCAAACCTAATTCAACACCTGTATAGAGAAAAAAGATCAGCATACTCAAATGAGCGGGAATTATTTTCAGCGTTTCCAGAAGAGTTGCATCGGTCTCAATATGATGTTCTTCACTACCGTTTACAGTAATTCCATCCCACATGCTTTTTGTTACCAAAAAAACCGTCGCAAGCATTGCTATTGCAAAAGAGACGACAAGATAACCACTTTGCCAGCGTGAGGTCAGACTGATTCCGAGTGTCATGATTACAGGCCCTGAAGTAATTCCTACACCAAAACTCGCGTGTAACCACTGCATCATGCGGCTATTGTGATATTTCGCAACATAGGTATTGATTCCGGCGTCAATAGCACCTGCGCCCAATCCGCTAATCGTCGCAAACATCACGAAAATCCACCAGTTGCTGGTACTTGCGTAAACAAACAAACTGCCCGCCGTGGCTGCGCAACTCAGGCTCAACAGCCTCCCTATTCCTAAACGGCGCATCAGCACACCACTCATGAAACTGGAAAGCATGTAACCGCCTGTCCCGAAGATGAGGATGATGCCCAAGGCATCGACAGGTAAATCAAAATAGTCGCGAATTCCTGGCCACGCTACGCCCAACAAGCCATCAGGCAAACCTAATGAGATGAAGGCAATAAACGAAATAATAATTAATCCCATAGATTTGAGTGTTTTTTTGTAAGTCTGTTAGGACTATGAATTTCCACTATGAATAAAAAAAGGAAGATTTATTTTGGAATGAGACAGAATTAGAGATACTAATACTTTCTAACAGCTCAAAATATTTTTTAGTATTTGCCAATATCTAAGTGTAATACTAGTTTGCATCCAGAGGATCTTTATTAAAAAATTCGATTGTATTTTTCAGTTGAAATCTAAAACTCTTACAGAGGAACTTCAATCTAAAAGGCTGGATAAGTATTAAAAACGGGTATTCTCGGAAACTGTGTGTTTGTAAGGTTTTCTTAGAATATCAAACAATTAATCTACGCAGGGTGTCAGTCTGAAATTCCTCTCAACTCAGCTCGATTCCGTACGAATCGGAAGATTTTCCTACCAATCTGCTACCAAATATTCGACGATGTTCTGGGTTGGTTGTCAAGGTGTATATCAGTTAGTGTATCTGACTGGTGCGACGTCTGGAGGGTGTCTGACTGTGAATAAGATACCAGTATTAGAATAAATACTATATGTCAGTAGCTTAGGCTTATTCAAAATTGTCATCTTGTCTATATTCTTTTTTTAAAATACCAATCGTACCAACAAACTGGTATAACAGTAAAACAGTTGACAACTATCTGGAGAGATAAAATGAGAAGAAAGAAAAATCAAATATTGATAAAGAACTAATCATTAATTCCAAACCTACCTTCTCCTATGATTAACTTCCATAAATTGTCTCAGTCAGACACCCTCCAAGTAAAATTCCCAATTATTGCAATACAAAATAGAGGTAGACTCGGCTGTATTAAGTATGCTAGCATATCGCGTTGGCGAATCTTAGGGAATTAGGGGGCAAAAAAATACACCTATTTTGAGCCATTAGTATACATTGATTATATAATTATTATTTATTTCCCTCTGCCCTTTTTTTCCCACTCTGAAAGACATCGAATTTGAATTTTGGGAGTTCGAGTCTCTCTGCCGCACCATAAATAGCAACAGATTACATATAATTCATCTCCTTTAAATTA
>Ga0208408_1000785_pt1 | contig 19559 bp, 10 predicted proteins | sample ETNtaG_4_FD_185776 | JGI IMG/M metagenome (GOLD analysis project Ga0208408, IMG submission 185776) | Marine microbial and viral communities from oxygen minimum zone, Eastern Pacific Ocean - ETNP201406SV67 (SPAdes) (version 2) | ecosystem: Environmental > Aquatic > Marine > Oceanic ... | reverse complement strand
TTGATCAATCGCTTAAGGCATATGAAAATGACAAATTATTAATTATTAATGGTAGAATAAATAGATTTGCAAAAATGTTGATGTCCTTTTTACCAACAAATATTTCACTCAAATTATCTAAAATAGTAATTAAAAAAGGTATGAATAAAAAGCAATGGTAGAAAATATATTAAGCAAAAGAGACTATATAAGTATTGCTTTATTATTTGCTTTATCATTTTTTTTATTTGCTGATCAAAATTTAATGGGACCTAATTTGACCCAAATTGCAAATGATTTTGGCTTTAATGATATAGAAAGAGATGTTAAGCTAGGAGGAGAAATATCTTTAGTTTTTTGGTTAATTGGTGGAGTTGTGACACTCTTCTTTGGTTATTTTACCGATGTTGTATCTAGAAAAAAATTATTAATTATTTCTATCCTTGCTGGAGAAATTCCATGTTTTTTAACTGGTTTTGTTGAGACGTATGAACAATTTTTTTGGCTTAGAGCATTAACAGGAATTGGTATTGGTGCAATCATACCTATTACTTATTCTTTAATTGGAGATTATTTTCCATCAAGCATGAGATCTTCAATAACAGGATATCTTGGTTTAGTTGTTGGACTAGGAATTGGAGGAGGACAATTATTAGCTGGTATAACTGGTCCAGAATATGGATGGAAAATATGTTTTATTATTGTTGCTGTTCCAAATTTTATTATTCTATTATTTTATGCTTTATTTGGAACTGAACCAAAGAGAGGACAGTCTGATAAAAATGTTTCATCTGTTTCTAAGATAAATTTCACAGTTATTAAAAATCTTTTATCAAAAAAGACAAATATTTTAGTTTTTTTACAAGGAGCTGCGGGAACTGTCCCCTGGGCTGTTTTTTTTGTTTATCTAACTGATTATTTAGCTCAAGATATAGGGTACAGTATTCAAACAGCATCTTTTGTGGTTTTTATTATAGGTTTATCAGCTATGATGGGTGGTTTTATTGGAGGCCTATTAGGTAATAAATTGTATAATATTAATCCAAAGTATCAGCCTTTATTAGCGGCTTTTTCTACTTTTTTAGGTATGGTTCCAACTGCTTTTCTTATAAACCTGAGCCCAGGCAATCCTGAAGATTTAAGCATATCATATCCCATTATACTAGGTATTTTTTCAGGTTTTTTTATTACCATTACTGCTCCTAATATGAAAGCAGTTTTAATGAATGTTAATCATCCAAATACAAGAGGGATGGCTTTTTCAATTTATAATTTAGCAGATGATTTAGGTAGAGGTTTTGGGCCTTTTATTATTAGTATATTTATACTTCAATTTGGTAGACAATGGGGATTTAATTTAGCAAATGCGATATGGTTTCTTTGTGGAATTTTTATTTTATGTATGATGAAAACATATCCTCAAGATCAGGAGACTTTATAAAATGATTTTTATGTTGATGATTCTATTATATCTAAGTATTATTATTTTTTTTCATATAAAATATCCTGAAATTCGTTGGGATTGGCGAAAGATTGATGTTTCTAAGATGAAATTCCCTAAAACATTCTTTTGGGGTACAGCAACAGCCTCTCATCAAGTTGAAGGTGATTGCAAAAATAACAATTGGTATGCTTGGGAAAATAATTTTGATAAAAACGGAGAACCAAGGATTAAAGATAATCAAGTTGCAGGTAAAGCTTGTGACCATTGGAATAAATATCATGAAGATATTGAACTTATAAAGAATTTGGGAGTAACTCATTATAGGCTTTCACTTGAATGGAGTAAGATTGAACCAATACAAGGAGAATTTAATGATGATGCCCTAAATCATTACCAAAATGTTATATCAGATTTGTTAAATAATAATATAACTCCGTTTGTTACATTGCATCATTTCACTAATCCTATTTGGTTTGATGAATTAGGTGGCTTTGAAAAGGAAGAAAATATTAAATATTTTATTGATTTTTCAAAAAAAGTATTTAATCAATACAGTGATAAAGTACGTAATTGGTGTACTATTAATGAGCCTGAAGTATATTCTGTTATGGGTTATTTTGCAGGCGTTTTTCCCCCAGGCAAAAAAGATATCAAATTAACTGCTATTGTTCATAAAAATTTATTAATTGCTCATACTATGGTTTACAAGGAATTGAAAAGTATGCCAAATGGAGATGTCTCGCAGATTGGTATTGTTAAAAATGTTATGCAATTTGATCCATCAAGAAGATGGCATATTTTAGATTGGATTGCTTGTAGATTAACAGATATTGTTTATAATGAAATGTCATTATCTTTTTTGAAAACTGGAAAAATAAAAATTAATATTCCCTTCTTACTTAAATTATCTTATTATAATAAAGATGCTCCTGAGGCTACAGATTTTTTTGGTTTAAATTATTATTCGCATGTTCATCTTAAATTCCAATTTAATACACGCGAGTTTTTTATTAATACATATCCTGAAAATGATATTATAACTGATATGCCTTATACTATTTATCCTGAAGGACTTTTCCGGGCACTAAAAAGGGTTAAGGAAATCGGTAAACCTATTATAATTACTGAAAATGGAATTGCAGATTACAAAGATGATAAACGGGGATTATTTATTAAGAGGTATATATATGCAATGAATCAAGCAATGCTAAAAAGTGTAAATGTTCTTGGTTATTTTTATTGGTCATTAATGGATAATTTTGAATGGGCAGAAGGTTATGATATGAAGTTTGGTTTATATGAGGTTGATTTTAAATCACAGGAAAGGACACTTCGGAAAGGCTCACAGGAATTTATTAAAATAGTAAATGAATCAGATTAAAAAACTTGCCGTTATCTTAGCTGCAGGAAAGGGGAGCAGAATGGATTCTAGTGTTCCAAAACCGATAAATAAAGTTTGTAATAAGCCAATTATTTCATGGCTAATTGATTCATTTAAAGCATGTAATATAGATGTTGTTTTGGTCATTAATAAAAAAGATGAGTCATTTTTCAAAGAATATAAAGATTGTGTTAATTTTGTATATCAAAATATACCCTTAGGTACAGGAGATGCAACAATAAAAGCATCTTCTATTATTAAGAAATATGATTTTACATATATTTTTGTTGGTGACAGCCCTTTTGTAGATTCAAATTTAATTAATCAAATTTATAGTACTCATAAATCTACGGACTCTGATTGTACTATTTTAAGTGCTATTTTTGAAGTTAAAAAATTTCCTTATGCTAGGATTATTAGAAAAAATAATAAAATAGTAAAAATTGTTGAAGAGAGAGATGCGTCAAAAGAAGAACTTTTAAGTAATGAATTGTTTTGTTCTCATTACTTTTTCAAATCAGATGTTTTGTTGAACTATATTGAATTTCTTAAGCCTAATGATAAAACAAGAGAAATATATTTAACTGATATATTAAATGAGTTGTTAGGTGATAATAAAAGTATTAATTCTTTGCTAATAAAAGATTGGAAGAAATTAGTTGGCTTAAATACAAAAGAGGATATTTTGTGGGCAGAATCTCAAAATCTAAATTAATTTCTGATTGTAAAGTAGAATTTAAAAAAATATTTAAATGTGATTCTCAAATTATATCAATTGCTCCAGGTCGTATTAATATTATTGGGGAGCATACAGATTATAATTTAGGGTTGGCTATGCCTCAAGCTGTAGATAGATGGATTTGTACATTGATTTCTGAAAGAAGTGATAAAAATATAAATATTTATTCATCAGCATTTAAAAAAAAACAAACAATTGACTTAGATAATCTTAATGAATCTAAACAAAAATGGCAAAAATATATTTTAGGTTCTATCCAAGCTTTTAATAGTAAGTATTCTATGAATACTGGTTTTAATATTTTCATTGGCGGTAATATCCCGATAGGATTTGGGATGTCAAGTTCAGCTGCTTTAGAAATTTCTATTTTATACTCTTTAATGAAGATGTTAAATATTAAATTAGAAAAATTTGAAATTTTAAAGTTGTCAAATTTAGTAGAAAAAAAATATTTAGGAATCAATAGCGGTATGTTAGATCAATATGCATCATTATTTTCAAATAAAAACAAAATGATGGTTGTTGATTTTTCAATATTGAAACATCGATATTTTAATCATAGTATAAAAAATGCTAAATGGATATTAATAAATAGCATGGTTTCAAGAGAGCTTGTTTCATCATTATATAATAAACGTGTTAAAGAATGTAAAGAAGCTCTTGGTATAATTAATCAAAAATTAAAAATTAAAAAAACATTCAATGAAATTAATATAGATGATTTGTCAGATTTTCATAATGATTCGGATTTAAAGAAAAGATTAATCCATTTGGTTAATGAGAATAAACGAGTTAAAAAAATGAAAAATGCAATTCAGATTGGAAATCTTGCTATGATAGGAGAGTTACTTAATCGTTCTCATATTAGTCTTTCAAAAAATTATGAAGTAAGCTGTAAAGAAATAGAATCAATAATAAAAATTTCTAGAAAACAAATAGGATTTTATGGAGGGAGAATAATGGGTGGTGGTTTTGGGGGTTGTACAATTAATCTTGTAGAAGAATCTAGAGTTACTGAATTTATTGATGCAGTAAAAAAACATTTCTTTACAAAATTTAAATATAAAATTGATTTTGAATATGTTAATTTTACTGATGGAGCGATGGTTTATTTGAACAATAAAATAATAGTCTAAATGAAAATTTTAATTTTAAATATAATATTGGCATTTGTTTTTTCATCTGATAAACAAATTTATTCTACTGTGCAAATGATGGATCAAGTTATGGTGCTAAATTCAGAAAGTTTAGTTGTAGAGGGAAGTATTATGACAGAATTTGGAGATTCTAATATGGCCATTTCTTGTAATTCATTTAGTAATATGCAAGAATGTATGTTAAATGGATGTGAATGGTCAATGAATATGTGTATGGACAGCATGGGTAATAATAGTGTCAATACTCCGCACTTTATAGTCTTAGATGAAGTTAATGGGTATTGGTTTGTTACAACAATAGCCTCAGGTTATATCGGACAATATTCTTTATTAGATAATATGCTGATTGATACTTACTTTGTTGGAGATGCCCCTGCTCTTTTAGCTGTAGACCCTATAAATAAAAAAGTTTATTGTTCTAGAATGATGCCTATGAATGGAATGGGTAATATGATGCCATCTTCTGAATCGAATATTATTCAAGGTTTGAACTATGGCCCTATGGGATTATCTGAATCTGAAGACCAGGTTTATGTAATTAATTCTCCGGCACCACATGGATTAGCTCTGAATCATGATGGTACTGAGCTATATACTGCTAGTAATACTGCTGATTGGTTATACAAAATTAATACAGCAACTCATGAAATAACAGGAATAGTAATGGATGTAATTATTGATAATACACCAGACCAAGTTACTCAAAGATTAAAACCAATTCAGTGCATATCTGTAGGTAATAAATTATTTGTTAGTTGTTCATCTGGTATATGGCAAAATCCATATACAGGAGAACAAACTATAATAGAAGGAAATATTCAGATGTGGAATTCAAATGATATGACGCTTTTAGATAGTATAAATTTAGGTGAGCATACAGCTCCATGGCATATGAAGGAGTCTCCTGTTGACGATGTTCTATATGTTGCTCTTTCTGGTGATAATCTTTACAAGACAGAGGGGTTGGCTTGCATTAGATATGGCGAAGAATTAAGTATTGAATGGATTACAAATAATCCATCTTTTGATACTTTGCATGGTGTAGATGTATCTTCAGATGGAAGTACAATATATGTATCAGCAAGAGGTGATGGGTATATTCATGTTTTTAATTCAGATGGAGACTATTCTGCGAATGTATCATTGGGTTCAATGTCGATGCTCGGAGGATTGGCTGTTGAACATAAAGGCGTCCCTGAGTTAGGGGATTTAAATAATGATTCAATATTTGATGTTGTTGATATTATAAAAACTATTAATGTAATATTTAATCCAATGATGAATTCTCCTTATAGTATTTATGCATCAGATCTTAATTCTGATGGAGAAACTAATATTTTTGATATAATTTTAATTGTAGAAAGAGTTTTATAATAATAAATGAAAATTTCAAGAAAAGAATTTTTAAAAAAAGTTTCGATTTTAACAGTAGGTTTTTCCTCATATGGGCAGCTTTTAGCTGCAATATCAAAATCCTCAAGTAATAATTCATATAATAAGCTTATTAAGGATTTAAATGGGGTAATTAATTTACCAAAAGACTTCACATATAAGATAATTTCTCAATTTGGTGATAAGATGAATGATGGATTGCGTGTTCCTAATAACGCAGATGGTATGGGTTGTTTTAAAGGTGATAATGATAATGTTATTTTAGTCAGAAACCATGAAATTGGACATTTTCCTATTGCTCAAAATGTATTTGGAAGTAACTATCCTTATGGTAAGGGCTTGAAAAGATATATAAGAAAAAATAAAAATAAATTTTATGATATCAGTGGAAAGTCTACTGAATGTTTTGGTGGAACTACAACTATAGTATATAATGCTAAAAGTAAACAAGTTCAAGATCAGCGTTTAAGCTTAGGGGGAACATTGGTTAATTGTTCTGGTGGACAAACTCCATGGGACACATGGATATCTTGCGAGGAAACTGTAAAGAAAAAAAAAGGAAAAATTATTAAAAATCATGGTTATAATTTTGAAGTTAATCCTTATCAAATTGATAATAGCTCTCCTCCTTTTCCTTTAAAAGAAATGGGCAGATTTAGGCATGAAGCTGTTGCTTTTGACCCAAGACGTGGCTTTGTATATCAAACTGAAGATAGAGAAGATGGTTTGTTCTATCGTTTTATTCCTAATGTGAAAAACAATCTTTCAAAAGGTGGTAAGCTACAAGGGCTATCATTAAAAAAATTCAGGGGCCCTGATTGTTCAAATTGGAAGTCAGATGTTTTTAAAGTAGGAGAAACTCATGAGGTAAGGTGGATAGATTTAAATAATGTTCGCTCTCCAGATGATGATTTGAGAGTTAGGGGAAGAAATAAGGGCTGTGCTACATTTACTCGTGGCGAAGGAGTGTGGTTTGGAGATGATTATATTTATTTTACGTGTACTAATGGTGGGAAAAATAAGTTAGGGCAAGTTTGGAGATATAAGCATAATAACCTTGATTCTTCTGAAGGATATTTAGAATTATTTTATGAGTCAAAAGATAAAAATATTTTAAATATGCCTGATAATATTACAATCGCTCCTTTTGGAGATCTTATTGTCAGTGAAGATGGTAAAGGTCACGATCGTTTAATTGGTATAAAACCTGATGGGGCAACTTATTTGCTAGCTGAAAATCAATATAATAAATCTGAATTTGCAGGAGCTGTTTTTTCACCTGACGGTACTACGCTTTTTGTTAATATATATAAGCCTACAATGACAATTGCTATAATAGGTGATTGGAATATTTTATAGATTGTTTTTATTTGCTAGTATTTCATCTTTGATTTGATTTGTCCAAGATATTTTCTTCTTTTTGTCTGCTGTTTTAATAGTGTTTATTTCTAAAAATTCATCACTCCCATGTATTATATCAATTGGTTGATTTAATGATTCAAGAATCCATGACATATTTAAAATAATTCCTATTTGATGTATTATTTTTTTATGTTTTTGAGTTGATTTTGCTAACCCGTTAGATTCTAAACAGTGTCTATATATTTCTTCTAAAATTTCATTTGAATTATAATCCTGCATTTCTAATGCATCATTTAAGCTGATGCCAGTACAAATAATATGAGGATTTCCAGCTGCATCTTTAGTCTTAATTGAAATAGAACAAAATAAATATATGTTATGTTTTTCTTTTAATATTGAAAGATGAGATATTGGCTTATTGATATTTAAGGATTTTAAATTTTTAAATATTCCCCATTTTCCTGATAAACTAGAGCTATCTATTGGAATTGGTATATTACTTCCTCTGTACATGGTTCTTAAAAACCCAGGAGGGTATACATCGAAGTAATGCCAACTATTGTAAGGTGAAATTGCAGTAAATCTTCTCATTAAAACAGATGGAGTTAAGTTGTATTTTTCATATGCCATTATATTATACTGGTCTTTGTTCATTGCTTTTCTAAATTTCATTTTTGGGCATAAAAGAGCACCTGCAAAAAAAGAACATTCAAAATCTCTCCAAGCATATAAAATATCTTTTTGGTTTAGTAGACTTGTTGATTTTTCAAATGGTTTAGGAGAACTTCCTATTTTTCCTCCAGTTACATGACTAGATACTACGCCATCACCAGTATGTAAAATCTTATGTGCAAGATATGTTGACAAATCATATTTAACTCTTGATGAATCATTTATAATTTTTGAATTAATATAAATAGTTTTGTCTTCTTTATTATAAAAAGATCTAAATAAGCTTTTTATATATTGTCCAGAATCATCTTTTGTATTAAATGCTTCTTTTTCAAACCATTTAACGTTAAGATTATTATTTTTACATAAATCAAATACATCATTGACAGATAAAGGAAATTTTTTCCCCCCAATTAATTCAGCTTCTTTTTCTATGTAACTAAATTGATTAAAGTTTTTTTCTTGATATGACCTGATTAAAATATGTGCAAATTGTCTTCCTGATGTTCCTGTTTGAGATAAAAGTCTTGGGATTGCTTTTTCAAGAATGTTTTTTGTGAATAGAAAATTTGGCTCAAAATTAAATGACTCACTAGTATCATTGAACAAATCTTTTATATCGCGGTTTATATTTTGATCATAGAACCACTTTATTTCTTTTTGAAATATAATAGATATGCTATTAAGTAAATCTTCAGATGGATTTCTTTGTCCATTTTCGATTAGACTTAAATACGAAATAGATGGAGAAGATTTTGCATTTATTTGATAGCACCTAATCGACAAATCCTCAAGAGTCATCTTGTTAGATTTTCTTAGATGTTTAATCTTAGATCCTATAAAATGTGTTTTTATTGAAAATTTAGATTCCATTATTTGTAAAATTTACAAAGTAAAATTTTATTTGTAAATATTTATTTTATAATTATTAATATTTATTTAAATTTATGTAGCGGATTCAAAAAATATATATTTATATAAAGGGATAATCATGGAAACATGTGCATCAAAAACTAATGATTATAAAATAGTTGGTGACTTGTTTGAAGGGTCTGAGGAAATTCTTACAGTTGATGCTATGAAGTTTGTTATATCTATTCAAAAGAAATTTGGTGCTAAAAGATTGGAGCTGCTCAAAAATAGAATTTGTACTCAACAAAAAATAGATAGTGGAGAATTCCCAGATTTTCTAGATAGCACAAAAAGTGTAAGAGAGTCAAAGTGGAAGGTTCTGCCTATTCCTGATGATTTAAAGGACCGTCGAGTAGAAATTACAGGTCCTGTAGATAGGAAAATGATTATTAATGCTTTAAATAGTGGCACTAAAGTATTTATGGCAGATTTTGAGGATTCTAATTCTCCTACCTGGACTAATATTGTAAATGGGCAAATAAATTTAAGGGATGCTAATAACAAAATAATATCATTTAATCATCCAGTAAAAGATAAAGTATATAAATTAAATAAAGAAACATCTACTCTAATGGTCAGACCAAGAGGTTGGCATCTTGAAGAAAAAAATATTTTATTTGAGGATAACCCTATCTCGGCTTCTATATTTGATTTTGGTTTATATTTTTATCATAATGCTAAAACACTAATAAATAATGATAGCGGTCCATATTTTTATTTACCTAAAATTGAAAATCATTTAGAGGCAAGACTTTGGAATGATATTTTTACTTATTCTCAAAATAAATTAGGTATAAAAGAAGGAACAATTAAAGCTACGGTATTAATTGAGACAATAACAGCTGCATTCGAGATGGATGAAATATTATTTGAGCTAAAGGATCATTCTGCAGGTTTAAATTGTGGACGATGGGATTATATTTTTAGTTTTATTAAAAAATTTAGAAAACATTCTGCTTATACTCTACCAGATAGATCTCAACTTACAATGGGGAGACATTTTTTACGTTCTTATGTACAATTATTGATTTATACTTGTCATAAAAGAGGTGCGCATGCAATGGGAGGAATGGCTGCTCAAATACCAATTAAAAACGATGAAAATGCAAACAATGAAGCAATGCAAAAAGTTAAGATTGATAAAGAAAGAGAGGCAAATAGTGGTCATGATGGAACGTGGATTGCCCACCCAGGCCTTGCGCCTATTGCTTTAGATGCATTTAAGATTATGGACACCCCAAATCAAATTGACAAAGAAATAAACAATCCTAATATTTCTCAAATTGATTTATTGAAAGTTCCCAAAGGAATGATTACAGAGTATGGCGTTAGAGAAAACATAAAAGTTGGAATTCAATATGTAGAAGCATGGCTTGGGGGAAATGGTTGCGTCCCCTTGTATAACTTAATGGAAGATGCTGCTACTGCAGAAATATCGAGGGCACAGTTATGGCAATGGTTGAAAAATAATGTTGTTTTAGATGAGAAAAATAAATTCACTTTTGATTTATTTGATTCAATATTAATAGAGGAGTGTGAGAAAATTAAAAGTGAAATAGGTGAAGAATTTTATATGAATGGTAAGTTTGATTTAGCAATAGATTTATTTTCTGAAATGATCAAGAAAGATGAATTTGATGAATTTTTAACATTGCCAGCATATAAATTTATTTAAAAGGAGACAGTATTAATGTATAATAAAAAAGATATGATAGATAAATTAAATAATGATTGGTTAAATAATTCAAGATGGGAAGGAGTTAAAAGACCTTATACAGCAGAAGAGGTTGTGAAATTAAAAGGTTCACGAGATATTAAACATACTCTTGCTGATGAAGGCTCTAAAAAGTTTTGGGATTTACTTATGTCAGATGAAGTTGTATGTGCTCTAGGTGCATTAACAGGTAATCAGGCTGTTCAAGAAGTTCAGGCAGGAATGAAAGCTATTTACTGCTCAGGCTGGCAGGTTGCAGCAGATAATAATAGTATAGGGTCAATGTATCCAGACCAAAGTTTATATCCTGTTGATTCTGTACCTAAATTAGTTGAAAAAATCAATAATTCATTACTGAGGACTGACGAAATTCACTGGTCCGAAGGAGATAGCTCTATTGATTGGATTGTCCCAATTATTGCTGATGCTGAGGCTGGTTTTGGCGGAAATTTAAATGCATTTGAATTAATGAAAGGTATGATTAAGGCTGGGGCTTCTGCTGTTCATTGGGAAGATCAGTTATCTTCAGCTAAAAAATGTGGACATTTAGGTGGTAAAGTACTTGTCCCTACAGTAGAAGCTATTAATAAATTAGTAGCAGCTAGACTTGCTTCTGATGTTATGGGAGCTTCAACAATTATTATAGCAAGAACAGATGCGAATGCTGCAAATTTGTTAACAACAGATATAGATTCAAGAGATACTAAATTTATAGCAGGTAAAAGATCATCAGAGGGATATTATTATGTTAAAAATGGTCTTGATCAAGCAATTGATAGAGGTATATCTTATGCTCCTTATTCTGATATGTTGTGGTGTGAAACATCAAAGCCTAATTTAGATGAGGCCAAAGAATTTGCTTCAGCAATTCATGCTGAATATCCAGGTAAACTTCTTTCTTATAATTGTTCTCCATCATTTAACTGGAAAGAAAACTTAGATGATGATACAATGAAAGAATTTAGAGAAAAATTGTATGATATGGGTTATAAATATCAATTTATAACTCTTGCTGGATGGCATAATCTTAATCTCGGAATGTTTGAATTAAGTAAAGATTATTTAGAAAATGGTATGTTTGCTTATTCAAATATGCAACAAAAAGAATTTGCAAATGAAAAGCATGGTTTTAGATCTGCTAAGCATCAAGGTTTCGTTGGGACTGGTTACTTTGATAAGGTCCAAAATACTATAATGCAAGGAATGAGCAGTACAACAGCAATGGCTGGAAGTACTGAGGAAGAGCAATTTAAAGAAAAAGTATAATATTCGCACTATGTACGTATATCTCCTCCGCATATAAAGAAGGCCCCAAATCTCCTTGGGGCCTTTACTTCACAGTATTTTAGTATAAATCTAGCATAATAATAATGGTTATAACAAAAAACCCCAACATTTCGAAGGGGCTTTAAGTGGTCGGACGCGGAATCGAACCACGGACACGAGGATTTTCAGTCCTCTGCTCTACCAACTGAGCTATCCGACCATTAAAAAAACAACTTAATTTTAGTCCTAATAGGTTATTAAATTATGATTATGAAAGTAGTTATTGCAACACATAATAAAGATAAGCTGAAAGAACTTAAAAAAGGTCTTTCATCGTTATCCTTGGATTTGAAGGATTTATTTTCATTCCACAATATTGAAGAGATTATTGAAGATGGGGAGACATTAAAAGATAATGCTCTAATAAAGGCAAAAACTGTTTATCATTTAACAGGTCTTCCTGCAATTGCTGATGATACTGGACTTGAAGTATGTGCTTTAGGAGGAGCTCCTGGAGTTTTAACTGCAAGATTTGCAGGACAAAATTGTTCTTATTCTGATAATGTGAATAAAATGCTTAAAGTTATGAAAAATATTAAAAAATCTGATAGAGGGGCTACTTTTAAAACAGTTATGGCTTTTTATGACGGAAAACAGGAACTTTTTTCTGAGGGAATAGTAAAAGGAATAATAGCTGAAAATAAAAAAGGACTTGCAGGTTTTGGGTATGATCCTATATTTTATGTTGTAGAAGAAGGGAAAACATTTGCAGAAATGACTATAGAAAAGAAAAATATTATATCACATAGAGGAAGAGCAATAAAAAATTTATTGCCTAAACTTAACTTGTATTTTAACAATAAAAATACGACAAAGGAGTCTGCCTAGCGTCCAACTGCTAAGGTGAATTATACATTCGTAAATAAATATAGAAAGATAATTTTTTATCTTTTAGTATGTTTTCTATTTAATGTCACAATGACACAAGGGGAGATTAATACCCAATATTATGATAATTGTGGTATCTTTGATGATAACCCTAATAATGATTGTACTCAGGATTGTTTTGGTGTTTGGGGTGGTAACGCAATTCTTGATGAATGTGGAAATTGTGGTGGTAGAGGGCCAAAAGAAAATATGGATTGTCAGGGTAATTGTTTATTCGAATTAGATTGTTTTGGAATTTGTGGTGGAAAAGCAAAGTTAGATGATTGCGGAAAGTGTGATGAAAATGAAACAAATAATTGCACAAAAGCCTATTTTGATAAATGTGGAACCTTTGATAATGATTCAACAAATGACTGTGTTGAAGATTGTGCTGGTATATGGGGAGGTACAGTAAGATTTGATGGTTGTGGAATTTGTGATGGTGATAATTCGACATGCGCTGATTGTGCTGGGGTACCATATGGGAATGCACTTTTTGATAATTGTGGTGTATGTGATGATGATATTGAAAATGATTGCATCAAAGATTGTAAAGGTATATGGGGAGGAAATTTAGTAATTGATAGTTGTGGTATATGTGGAGGAAATAGCTTAACATGTGCTGATTGTGCTGGTGTCCCCTATGGAAGTTCTTCATATGATAATTGTGATGTATGTGATGATAATATTGAAAATGATTGTATTCAAGATTGTGATGGAGTATGGGGCGGAAATCTCAGATTTGATGAATGTAGTATTTGTAGAGATTTAGATATCCCTTCTGAATATTGTAATTGTTTAAATGAAGTTTATGATTGTAAAGGTATATGTGGAGGAGATGCTATTGCAGCTGATTGTTTGAATCAAGATGAAATTAAGATTAAAGACAATGTTGAAATCAATTTAGTAAAATCAACACAATTAGATCAAAGCATATATATTAATCGAACAGTCAGTTATTATAATTTTTTTCCTAATATAATTAATCCATTTTATAAAGGCATTGAAAATTTACCTCTTAAATCAACTTATATCCCACGTACTTTTCATGCTTTAAATACTACTAAGGAACTTAAACAATTAAAAAAAGAAACTATTATTGGGTATGATGGCAATACATTTATTACATCATATAAATATGGAGAAAATGATATTCTTATTCCTTCTGTAACAACAGTAGCTTATTACAAATCTGAAAAGATCAAAAGTAATAGTTTTAGTCAAATACGAAAAAATTCAGTAGACCATTTCAAGCAATCACAAACTAATAAAGGAAAATCTAATAAACTTACACTTATTAATAAGGATATAGGCTTTACTAATGTTGCAATTAATTTAAGTGGACAAATAGAAATTAAAGGAGAATTAGAATTTCTTAATTCTGAAGGAAATACTCTGAGTAATCAAGATAATGAATCATGGAATTTAGATATTGAACAAAAACAAAAATTTGATTTAGAAGGAAAAGTTGGCGATAGATTAACAGTTAGTGCAAATCAAAATTCCGAGTCAAGTTTTGATTTTGAAAATTCATTGTTATTAGAATACAAAGGATTTGATAATGAAATAATAAATACTATACAGGCGGGAAATATTGGAATCAGTCTAAGTGAAGGAAGTTTGTTTAGTGTTGGTATGGGTAAAAGAGCTGGTATGTTTGGAGTTAAAATGTTAAGTAAGCTTGGACCTTTAGAAATAAATACTATTATAGGTAGAGAAAAAGTACAAAAGGAATCTGGTTCATTAGGACAACAATCAGATGGATTAGATAGATATGATTACTCTTTTAAGAAAGATAAATACTTTTTTATTGATAAAATTTTTAAAAGTAATTTTTATCCTTTAAATCAAGATCAAATCCATACAGCTAATTCTGAATATGTAATTAATGAATTTAGATTATATAAAAGAGCGCAAACTAGTGAAATCCAAACAGATATGTATGAAGGAATTGCTTACATAGATCCTTTAGATACAGAAATTGGAACTCCTGAAGAAAATATTTGGATTGAATTAGAAGATCATCATTTTGGTAATGATTATTATATTGATAAGCATTTAGGTTATGTTAGATTAAATTCATTGTCATCAAGTGATTTGATTGCTGTCCATTACACAATAGGAGAATATGTTAATGGCCAAATTATAGAGTCATCAAATCCGTTTGATACAGGAACTCAATATAATGTACAAGATAGATGCTTGTTAGATGATGAGGAAGACTGTATTGGAAGTGATTTTGGATGTACAAGTGAGGAGGCCTCAAGTTTTCCTGAATGTGATGAAGACAATAGCACTAATTGCTGTAGTTATATAGAGCTAAATGATATTCCTGGTTTTTCTGTAGATCCTTTATTATTAAAAATTATTAAAACTGAGGGTCAACAGCAACCACCGAGTCCTGATAATCCTAATGGCAATCCAACTTGGGAATTAATGATGAAAAATGTTTATGACATTGGGTTGTCAAATTTCAATCCAGGAACTGATGTAGTACCTGAAATTGATATTGTACATATAGGTGGTCAGCTTGGGACTGAAACATCAAGCCCTAATGGTAATACGTTTTTAAAAATATTTGGAATGGATAATTTTGATTCCCAAGGCAATATAAGTTTAAGTGGAGATGGAAAAATTGATAGTCGATTTATTAATCCATGGGGTGAATTAATGATTCCATTTGATATGCCTTTTTCATATGATATTGAAGGGGTTCTTGGTAATCCTCATGAAGATTTATTAGATATATTTGACAGTGATTTAGAAAATATTAATATTGAAATTATTTCAAGAACTAGAAATAATGGAGATATAGTAGATTTTACAACATATACATATCAAAATGGTCCTGCTATGTATTACAGTAGCAATGAAACTACAAAAGCATCAGAAAAAGAATTTGTTGTTAGAGTTAAAAATATAAATCAAAATACTACTATAAACTTAGGGTTTATGATTATTGAAGGAAGTGAAACCTTAACTTATGGTTCACAAACTCTTATTAAAGGTGTAGATTATTCGATTGATTATTTCACGGGTACTTTAACTTTAATTTCAGATAAAGCAAAAAATAATTATGATTCAATTAGAATTTCATATGATAGAAATGAAATAGTTTCATTTGATCAAAAATTAATTATTGGAAATTCATTTAAGTATGAATTTCTAGATGAAAGCAGCTTGTTTGGAGGTGCATATTTTTACAAACAATCTATCCCTGATAATAAAGTAGAAATAGGATATGAGCCAATGGAGAATTTTATTTGGCATCTAGGAGGAAGATATTCTAGAGATTTACTAAACTTGAATAATACAATAAATAACAATAGTAGTTTAAATTTAACTAAGAGTTCAAAAGTATCATTTGCTTCAGAGTTTGCTCAAATTTTTCCTAATCCCAATCCAATAGGAATAGCTTATATTGATGATTTTGAATCTTCTAAAAGATATTCTACGATGCCGATTTCTCATTCTTCTTGGAAAACATCTACACCTCCATTTATACAATCGAATGATAATTGTATAGATTTAGAAAATGAAATCGAGTGTGAAAATAATTTAGGTTGTGAAGTTTCTTATAATTCTTTTTATGAATTTGAAAGTTGCAATTCTAAAGGTTTAATAAAATATGATACTTATTCAAGAGAAAAAATTTATTGGTATAATCCATGGAATGATATTCCAACAGAGTATATATGGCCTAAAAGGGATATAGGTGATTATTCAAAAGAAAAAACATTGTGGATTGAAATCCCTGAAGAAAAAGAGGGGGGTAATTATAACAATGAAAATGTTACGCAGTGGGTAGGAAATGAATGTTATGATATAGATGATAATTTAATCCAATATATTTATAATGAAGATGATTGCGATAATTATTATAAAAAATGGTGGGATGGTATAACTACCTCGCTTTATGCCTCTGATCAAAATCAATCAAATAATAAATATCTTGATATGTGGATTAATATTGATGGATTAAATGGTGGAGAATCTCATTATTTAGGATCACCTAATAACCCAGTTTTAATAAACAAAAATAATTTAAAACTACATATTGATATTGGAATAATTAGTGAGGATACAAATGATAATGGTTCACTAGATACTGAAGATTTAAAATCAGATGCTATTGGTTATGGAGATGGATTATTAGATTTAGGTGAAGATGTTGGTGTTGATGCTTGTATTGATGAATATGAAGATGGATGGGGAGGATGTTTATGCTATGATTTTGATCATGGAGATAATAATAATAATACTTATAATAGGTGTGATGATGGAGTTGTAGAGGGAGAAATTGTTAATGGGAATATGGAATATATGACATATCAAGAGATTAAAGTTTCAGGAGTATATGGTGAAAATATTATTAATTTAAATATTTTTGATGAAGATGATCCAAATGGAGATAATTTCAGTTATAGTAATGGTAGTTTTGATTTTAGTCATTATAACGGTAAAGAAGGTAATGGAAGTCTTGTTGAAAATAAATATCCAGATACGGAAGATTTAAATGGTGACCAATTTATAGATAATATAAATTCATATTTCACATATACAATTGAGCTTGATCAGATTGATGAAGAAATAATAGAAACTACTGATTCTGATACCTATTGGAAACTTCTTAGAATTCCTTTAAATGAATTTAATACTGTAAATGAAACTTCAGGATACAATGCAGATTGGACAACAGTGAAAAATGTACGTTTATGGGTTGAAGGAGTTTATGATAACAATAATTTAAATGATACATACGGTTTAATAGGAATAGCATCTATTGAAATTGTTGGAAATGAATGGGAAGAGCTTGGTGTAGTAGATAATGATATGATTGGACAAGCTGGTTATTTAGAAAGTGATTATACTCCAAATGAAAATATATCTATACAATTAATAAATACTCATGATAATAAAGATGACTATGAATCTCCCCCAGGAGTAATTGGGAATATTCAAAGTGGGGGTGGAGCTACAGGGAGTGAAACTTTTATTGGGAAAGAGCAATCTTTAGTTATTGATTTTAATTCAATTAATTCCAGTTCTAATGGAGATGTAAATACCTCAATAGGTGGTATAGAAACAGATGAATCTGCTTTTATTAAGAAGTCAGTTAATTATTCAACAGAACTTGATAATGAAAAAAGAAATAGTTTTTTTGTTTATAAGAATATGGAGATGTTTTTTAATGGTCAGGAAGATAATGCCGAGGAATGGTTTGATTGTCAAAATTCTAATAATGAAGAATGTTCAAATGTAGATTTAATCTTTAGATTTGGAAAAGATGATGATTATTATGAAGTAAGAAAATCTTTTAAAGATAACCGTGCATTACTTGCAGATGATCAAGATAGATGGCAAAATTTGAAAATAAATTTAGATGAATTAACTAGATTTAAATTAAATAGAGAAAATTTAGAAGATTATGAAGATAATGGGATAGATGGTTGTAGTGATAATTATGAAACAGGGAAAATAATTGATGGATTAGATGAATCTTTATGTTTAACTGATGAATTAATTATTGCTCAGATTACATTTTCTCAGATTTGCAATCAGACTTATTCCGAGGATCAAAATTTTATAGATGAAGATAACACTTTGTGTAATGAAAATAATAATTATTGTAAAGATTTTATTAATGAAGAAATTTGTATAGCTGAGATATGGAATAGTTCTCTTGCTTATCAACCTCATATTGATGATCCCAATGGAGATAATTATTATGAAGCAGGAACTGAATGCTGTGAAGTAGGTGATGGTACATGCGCTCCTGATTTAAATACAGAATCAGAATTACCAAGCTTTTATTGTCCAAATATTATCGAAGGTGATTATATAAATACTGAAGGTAATAATCAATATGATTGTATAAATTTAAATGGTGAAATATGTTCTTTAGATGATGAAGTTTTTTATAGTGAAACTGTGATAGATGATTGGGATGGTGATTATCTATATACACCAAATGCATATTATGATGATTTAGATGATTTATGGATATGGGAAGAGTATTGTGAGAATAATATGTTTGAAAATGAGGTAGATTGCGGACTTGAGGATTGGAATTCAATTGATTTAACTAATGTTTGTGAAGATTGCAATGAGCTTAGAGTCAAAGGCGAACCAGCTATTAATAAAATAGAATATGTAATGGCTGGAGTAAATAATAATTCAGGTGATACTATCTATGGAAGTATATGGATTAATGAATTAAGAATGACTGGTGTTAAAAAAGAAACAGGTACTGCATTTACATCTAGTTTTACATTTAATTTAGGAGAAATATTTGATATTGATCTTTCATATAAACAAGAACAAGCAAATTTCCATAGATTAGAACAAAGATTAGGGTCCGGAGATCATTCAATTAATTATTCTGTGCATTTTGGTTTTTCTCCTCATGAACTATTCTCAGAAAATTATTTTCAGATGCCAATCACTGTGAAATATTCAAAAGGCCTTTATTCTCCTTTATATAAACCAGGTTCAGATATAATTCTAGGATCAATTGATAATGCCCCAGATCATTTACAAAAGAAAAATGATAGTATTACATTAAGCACTTCAATTAAAACTATGTTGTCTGATTTCTATAAAAATAATTTATT
>Ga0208408_1000781_pt1 | contig 19601 bp, 23 predicted proteins | sample ETNtaG_4_FD_185776 | JGI IMG/M metagenome (GOLD analysis project Ga0208408, IMG submission 185776) | Marine microbial and viral communities from oxygen minimum zone, Eastern Pacific Ocean - ETNP201406SV67 (SPAdes) (version 2) | ecosystem: Environmental > Aquatic > Marine > Oceanic ... | reverse complement strand
ACAACACCTCTACCTTGTGTTCCTTCAAGTAATTTAATTACAAAAGGAGGTTCTCCAACTGTTTTCAATACAGATTCAACATCTCTTGAGAAGTGGACATAACCAGTGACAGGCATTTCAACACCACTATTTCCAATTAGTTGTAGTGCTCGGAGTTTATCTCTAGACCTACTTATTGAAGCAGAAGAATTTGCTGAAAGTGAACCCATGAGTTCAAATTGTCTTACAACAGCAGCACCATAAAAAGTCCAGGAAGCAGCAATTCTTGGAATAACAGAATCAAAACTTAGTTCATTTCCAGCTTGAAAAATTCTAGGTTTTCCTTTTGCCATACTCATATAACACCTAAGGTAACTCACAACTTGAGCATCATGGCCTCTTTTTTTAGCAGTTTCGTAGAGTCTTTTTGTTGAATAAAGCCTCATATCTTGAGATAAAATTCCAAGCTTCATTTCTTATCATTCTTTCCATCTGGGTTAGTTAAAAAACTATTTGATGGTTTAACCATCCATCTTTTACCAAGAGCTTTTCTTCCAATTAACATTGTATAGTCCATTGAGGCTCTATCAGTAAGAGTTAGTTGAATGTTCTTTGTTATCCCGTCCATTAATAGTTCAGTTTTAATATAGGGTCTTTTTTCTACATCCCCATCAGAACTTCGTATTCTTTTATATCCGGCAAGTTCAGCAGAAGCTTTTTTTACTGTATTGTTTCTTTTCATAACTTTAAAATGAACAATTTCTTTTTTATTTTTTTTCTTTATTTGTATACCTGCTGCATGAATAGAGCAAAGGTTTGCACCAGTATCAACTTTTGCAATTACCTTCTTTATTTTAAGATCAGGTAAAGCAACGTGTTCTTTCCAGCCAACTACTCTTTTCTTTCTTTCTTTTTTTACCATTTATAAAACCAAATAAAACAAAGCAGTACCGAAGGCCAAAACTACAAAGTGAAAATATATTACAGGCAACATAGAAAAATATTAATTAAGTTATGAAAAGAAACAAAGTGAAATTTATTTAAAATATAGAATATGTCTAATAGTGTTATTGCTTCTCCACATCACCTTTCTTCAAAGGCTGGTAAAAACATATTTAAATTAGGTGGTAATGCAATAGATGCTGCAATTGCTGTCAATATTGTACAAGGAGTTGTTGCACCAGAAACATGTGGCATTGGAGGAGATCTTTTTGCACTTATCTGGAAAGATGGAGAAAATAAACCATATTGTTTAGATTCATCTGGATATGCTGGTACAAATGTCGTGAATATAGAATTTTCAAATTTCGAATCACTACCTCTTAATCATGAAGCTACAGTAACTGTTCCAGGAGCAGTAAAGGGCTGGTCAGAGATGCATAAGAAATTCGGAAAGCTTGAATTTAAGATTTTATTTGATGAAGCAGTAAAAATTTGTAATGAAGGGTTTGAAATTAGTTACGAACTAAGTCAAACTTTAATCCGCCACAAAGAAGTACTTATTAACCAAGACTCATCTGAAAATTTCTACGCAGATGGGGAGCCTGTTGCAATTGGAAATATAGTAAAAAGAGAAAAACTTGGTAAAACGTTATCGCTCATTGCTGAGAGGGGTCCAAATATTTTTTATGAAGGGGATATTGCAGAAGCAATATCTAAAGCTACAAAGAATACATTAACAATTGAAGATATAAATAAATTTAAGTCAAACTGGATTTCACCATTAGGTATAGATATATATGGGAAAACTGGATGGGTAACCCCACCACATACACAAAGTTATTTAACTCTTGCAACCCTAAAGGCTTATGAAATAATTACAGATTCAAGTAAGGAGATCAATCCTCATTTATTAATTGAATGCTATAGATCTCTTGCAGCAGACAGGGATCATATTACCTACGACTATGGAGAGAATCTTGATTCATTTGTTGGTCTCAATCTTGATTATATAGAATCGAAGGTTTCAGAAATTAATCCGAAACAAACAGCACCTTTTGAATCTCCAGAAAAACTTGGTGGAGGAACAGCTTACATGGCTGTAAAAGATGAAGATGGAAATGCTGTTTCCTTAATTCAATCTAATTTTCATGGGATAGGAAGCACAATAGGTGTATCAGACTACGGATTTTTTCTTCATAACAGAGGTGCTGGATTTAATTTAATTGAAAATCATCCAAATAAAATCTCACCACTTAGAAAGCCACTACATACACTTTCTCCAACTATATGGAGCAAAGATGGAAAGCTAGACATGGTTATTGGAACAAGAGGAGGGAGATACCAACCTCAATTACTAAGTCAATTTATCCTACCTCTACTTCTTCAAAGCTCATCTTTAGAAGAGGTTATGAATCAAAGTAGGTGGGCCATTGATTATTTTAATGAAAATACTGAATCAAGACTAATTTATGAACCAGGTGTGGAAGGAGAAATAATTAATGATTTAAAAGAAAAAGGTCATAAAATTACAATCAAAGAATCTTTGCAGTCAAGTTTTGGACCAATTTCAGCAATTTGCAAAGACGACAATGGTTCATGGTCCGGGGTAGCGGATCCAAGAGTCGAAACCTCAAAAGTAATAGATTAAAGATCTATCCACTAATTTTCTTATAATTCTTTTCTTGGTATTCTAAGCTATCCCAATGTTTTTCAATTATCTCATCTAATCCACATAGATAGAATAAAGGGAATAGCAAAGATTCAACTTGTTCAGGAGAACCACCCTGAAATCTATGTTTGTAATACTCATACTCTAGAAAATAATTTAAAGTTAAACTATCATCTACGTGAACAAGCATTTCATCTTCTAAGGCATTACATTCAAGTTTAAGCTTGTTTTCCATTTGGCTCTCTGATAGATTTGCAAATTCTGTATAGATATTTTTATACATGATTATTGTTTCAGCTTGGTAAGCATTGTTATAAGACGTACAAGAAACAAAAAGGATTATTAGTAAAATATATCTTTTCATAGATTAATTCTAACTATTTAAGGAAATATTTTATTGAACCTAAAGGAACATCCTTGTAGTGTTTATAAAAGGAATTGGAAATGAAACGAATTTATACATTTGGTGGAGAATTAGTCCAGAGAAACTTAACAGTTGCTGACATTATTAAAAATAAAAAAGCAGGAAGCAAGTTAACTCAAGTTACAGCACAAAATGCAGAAGAAGCAAAAATTATTGCTGATCAAGATGTAGATATGATCATTACAGGAAGTGACTGGTTTGCAGATGTAAGAAGTGGTGCTCCAAATACATTTATCACTGCAGCTTTATTTGCTGGAAGATATATAACAAATGATGAGATTTTAGAAGGTGCTATGAAAGCTGCTATGGAAGGTGCGGATTCTGTACTTACTCCTAGAGGTCTAGGTGTGGTTGAAATGCTTGCTAATGAAGGTTTGGCTGTGCAAGGTCATGTTGGAATGGTTCCATCAAGTTCTACTCAATTAGGGGGGTTAAGAACTGTAGGAAAAACCGCAGAAGAAGCTATAAAAATACTTGATGATATGCGAAGACTTGAAGATGCAGGCGCATTTGGTGCTGAAGTAGAATGTGTTGCAGATGATGCATTAGAAGAAATTAAAAAACATACTTCATTAGTAATTAATTCTTTGGGATCTGGAAGCTCAGGAGATGTAATATTTTTATTTTTTGAGGATATCTGCGGAGAAACAGGAGATCCTCCTGGAAGAATGCCAAAACATGCTAAGTCATGGGGAGACGGAAAAGCTATAAGAGAGAAATTAGATCAAGAAAGACGAAAAGCTATAAAAGGTTTTAATAGTGAAGTTAAAGAAGGAACGTTTCCTGATAAAGATTATGTTGTGTCTATGCTTCCAGGAGAAAAGGATTTATTAATAGAGGCTTTAGACAATAGGTAATAAGTGAATAATATTTTCGATACATCAATCGAATGTGCAAAAAAGTTAGATGCAGAAGACAAGCTGTCTGCATTTAGAGATAGGTTTGAAATACCAACTAATGATCAAGGAGATGAGGAAATATATTTTGTAGGTAATTCTTTAGGCCTAATGCCAAAAAAATCTGTTGAAGATGTAAATGAAGAATTATCTAAGTGGGGAAAGCATGGTGTTAAAGGTCACGGTGCTGAAGGTGGTGAAATAGAAGGCCCTTGGGTTACATTTCATGAACCATTAACCAAACTAATGGCAAAATTGGTCGGAGGAAAAGTTGATGAGGTAACCATTATGAATACTCTTACAGTTAATATTCATTTCTTGTTAATAAGTTTCTATAACCCTATTAAAAAAAGAAAAAAAATAATAATTGAAGAGAATGCATTTCCATCTGATTATTTTGCAGTTGAATCTCAAGTTAAGCAAAGAAATTTAGACCCTTCAGAAGTCATTGTTAAGGTCCCTGTTGACGAGAATGGAATTCTTGATGTTGAGACTGTAATTAAAACTATTGAATCTGTTGGTGATGAACTTGCTCTTGTTTTCTTACCTGGTGTACAGTATTACTCGGGTCAAGTTTTACCAATTGAACAAATCATTAAAGTTTCTCACAAAGTTGGTGCTTTGGTTGGTATTCAGTTAGCACATGGAGTAGGAAATATTGAGCTTGAGTTGAGTAACTGGAATGTTGACTTTGCAACATGGTGTACATATAAGTATCTTAATTCTGGTCCAGGGTCTATTGCTGCCTGTTATATAAATGAGAAACATGTAAATCGAAAGGATATACAAAGACTTCATGGCTGGTGGGGTAATAGTCTTGAGACTAGATTTGAGATGGAAAATCAATTTGATGAAAAAAATACTGCAGATGTCTGGCAGGTTTCAAATCCACCTATATTATCTATGGCACCTATTAAAGCAGCGATGGATCTGATTATAGAAGCAGGTGGCATGAAAGCCTTAAGAAAAAAGAGTATAAATATGTCAATGTATTTTGACTATTTAATTGAAGAAAATCTTTATGATGATATTCAAATCATTACACCACAAGATACAGATAGCAGAGGTTGCCAGCTTTCACTAAAAGTAGTGAATAGTAAATTAACAGGCAGGGGAGTATTCAATTCATTGTTATCGTCTGGAGTCGCGTGTGACTGGAGATATCCTGATGTAATAAGAGTTGCGCCAGTACCTATGTATAATTCATACTTAGAAATATATAATTTTGTTGAAATATTAAGAAAAATAATAAATGAATAGTAATTTTCCTACATAAAATATAATTAGAGAGTAAACAGTGGAAAATAAAAAAATTGTAAATATTGCAGGCTATAGATTTGTTGATCTAGATGACAGAGATGAATTAAGAGAGCCTTTTCTAAAACGATGTGAAGAGTTACATCTTAAAGGAACAATTTTACTTAGTCCAAATGGAATAAACTTTTCTCTATCCGGAAGTCAAGAAAGTGTTGATGGATACTTAGAATTTTTAGAGTCAGATGATAGGTTTGTTGGAATACCATTGAAAGTGACATATAACGACTACCAACCATTTAGAAGAATGCTTGTAAGGTTGAAAAAAGAAATTATTTCATTAGGGATGGATGACATAAGACCCCTTGAATTTACTGGTCCTAATATTAAACCAACTGAATTTCAAGAAATGTTAAACAACGAAGAAGAGGTTATTGTTCTAGATACAAGAAATGATTATGAAGTAAGAGTCGGGACTTTTAAAAATGCAATTGATCTTAAAATACCATCTTTTAGAGATTTTCCAGATGCCGTTTCCAAACTGCCAGCAGAGTACAAGAAAAAACCAATAGTTATGTTTTGTACAGGTGGAATTCGTTGTGAGAAAGCATCAGCAGTAATGCTTAAGTCTGGGTTTGAAAATGTAAAACAACTCGAAGGTGGAATTTTGGATTACTTTAAAGATACAGATGCTTCACATTGGAACGGTGATTGTTTCGTGTTTGATGACAGAGTAGCAGTTGACAAGGGATTAAATGAAACAGACTATGTAATGTGTTACTCGTGCAGGGAACCCTTAACTAAAGAAGAAGTTAGATCTCCAAACTACAAGGTAGATGATTATTGTCCATATTGCGTTCAAGAGAATAGAAAAAAAAGTATATAAAGAAATAGAAGATAAGTTTATTAAGGAGTAGAACTAATAGCCTCAGTTGCTGTCTCTTCTTCAGCCTCTTCTAGTAGTCCACAATCTGTAAGCACTTCCTCTGTTTGACCTCCACCAAATACAATTCTCTCAAAAACAACTACTGCATATAATTCATCTTCAGTTAATTTACCTTGGAACCCTGGCATACCACCTATAGACACTTTATCTTCTGCACCATAAGTTGCTCCAACTTCTGATTGCCAGCCAGCCGACCCAAGTTGTATCCATTTTGCATGATCTGAACAAGTAGGGAAAGCTGCATATAGATCTCCACCAATAAAAGCAGGCCCTACACCACCTCCGCCATTAGCGCCATGGCATCCTGAGCAAGCAGCAGCTCCTGAATAAATTTGCTGACCTAAGGCTACATAGTTAACAGTAGATGAACTTACTCCAGTACCCTCAAAAGGACTTCCGTCACAGTTAACTGTTTGTTGAGACTTTCTATCTACGTCTAAAACACCCTTTACGCCACACTCTTGTGTTGAGGAAGTATTAATCATCCCAATCAAAATAAAAAGAGGAATAACAAGAAAACTTAGATTTAACCAATTAGGCAATGAAGCTTCAGCATTTAATTTAATTCCCATAGTTTTATTTACTACTGCTACTTTTTTTATTACAGTTTTAACAGACACAGGGGTTACAACTTCTTCAACAGGAGCTTCTTCAACAACTTCTTCAACAGGAGCTTCTTCCACAACTTCTTCAACAGGAGCTTCTTCCACAACTTCTTCAACAGGAGCACTTGACTCTATTGCTTCACCACCAGCCCAAGATTGTAAAACTTCATCTACAGATTTACCAGAAGCCTCAGCCCTTGCTTCAGCAGATCTTTGAACTAATTCCTCAGGTGCTTTGAGTAGTTCGGCTACTTTACTTAATAGTTCACTCATTGGATTCTCCTAAAGATAATAAATAAGTTATTAAGTAATCAAAGTCTTGTTTTTCTAGAAAATCATAATTCGGATGAGGTATGTCATCTCTTACAGATGAGGAGTCTTTTAAGTACCTAGAAAGCCATTGAGCATTATTTGTTGGTTCTCTAGATCCAGAACTTGAGAGATCTGGCCCTATTCTTATTAACCCTGTATTTAATACAATTGATTTTTCAGCATATTTATTTTTTAATACTTTTCCATTTTGAGAATCAGGAATTAATACTCTTACATTTTGAGTGTGGCAAGACTGACAATTCATCTGATTATAAATTTCAGCACCCTTTAAGACTTCATCAGTTACTGCAATAGTATTATTTAGTGATGCAGCGACTAAATCTTCGCTTTGTTGTTTAGGAAGTGAATAAGCAAAAACATAAGTAAATAACACAACTCCAAACACCCCAGCGATGAAAGCTAGAGAGCTTTCTTTTTTAATTTCAACAGGAGCTTCTTCCACAACTTCTTCAACAGGAGCTTCTTCCACAACTTCTTCAACAACTTCTTCAACAGGAGCTTCTTCCACAACTTCTTCAACAGGAGCTTCTTCCACAACTTCTTCAACAGGAGCACTTGACTCTATTGCTTCACCACCAGCCCAAGATTGTAAAACTTCATCTACAGATTTACCAGAAGCCTCAGCCCTTGCTTCAGCAGATCTTTGAACTAATTCCTCAGGTGCTTTGAGTAGTTCGGCTACTTTACTTAATAGTTCACTCATTGGATTCTTCCTCAATTAGTTCTACGGATTCAATTTCTGTTATTGGTCCACTAGATATTGCCCTAAATGTTGTTACGCTAAATAAAAGTACTCCAACTAACAAAAGCAAAGACAAGAATAAATTTATAGTATAGGGTGTTGAAACTAGAGACCAAGTTATTAAAAACCCCTCGCCAAAAATTGTTGGATTTCCTGCATTAGCACCAGCGTTCCATGAATAGCCAGAATTTATTCCAATTAATCCAGTAATAAAAAGAGACAAAAGAATAACGGACTTTAATAAGAAACTAGTTATAGATTCTATTCTTGTATAAACAACTTCTCTTCCAAAGATTCTTGGTATTAAGTAATAAACAAATGGAACAACAATTAAAACTAGACTGTATACATATCCATATCTAATGGCACTCTCAAAACTTGTAACACTTAATATTGGGATTAAGTTTGAAAATGAGCTTACAATTTGAAAAATGTTTGTAATAAAAAATACAATAAATGAAACATTTATAAGTTCATAAATTACTGAGTTATTATTTTCTCTTGTTGATATCGTTTTAAGGTAATTCACCAATAAAGAAAGTAAAGGGATTATAAGACCTAAAGAGAGGTACAGGGAAACGTTCTCTATCCAATCTGGTAAGACTGAACCATAATGGAATTTATAATTTGCCCAAGGCAGAAGGAATAGATATCCCCAAAAAGTAATAGAACTTAATGTTTGACTATATAAAGTAGCGTTGATTCCTTTTGTCATTAAAAAAAACAAAATTGATAAGAAGACAAAAGAAAACCCGACGTATATATGAGAGGAGATGTATAAAGAATGTATAAAAAAATTATCTGAAATTACAATATAGCTTTCTTGGTAAATAATTAAAGAGAGTGAATAAAACATCAAAGACCCGACTAGGAATTGACTACTGACAAATAGCGAAGCCTCTTTTTTAGCTAGAAGATTAAGAAAAACTAAGCTTAATAGACCAAGAACAACTAAAAGTTTAAACAACAACAATAATGTTGAATTTCCAAACGACATCATATTATTAGGAAAAATTAACCCCAGAATAATTTCTATTGATTCAAATCCGACTACCCCCAAACAAGACAAGAAGAAAAGAGGGAAAAGGACGAGCCTTCTTCCTATAGATTTAGATAGTAAATAAACAGTTACAAATACAAAAACAAATGCAAATAGTAAGTTGTAGGTAGCTTGATTTGAAATTTTATCAAGGACACCATAATTGAAGATTCGAGTATGAGGTAAAGCTCCAGAGAAGAGAAAATAGAAATCTCTTAATAAATTAATAGTTACGGCTAAAAGGATCACCAAAGGAGCAAATAGAATGAACAATTTTGATAAATCTTGTTCATTTTTTGGAATTAATTTTATCTTCATCTATCTATATAGTAATTAACAACTAAAATTTAGCGTCATTCAAATAAAATACTATTCATTCAAGCAAGTTTATAGTAAAAGTTATCTGATAAAATTTATATATCTATCGGAATAACGATAAAATATAGATATAAGGTTTTGAGGATATTTTGATAAATTTTGTTTTTAAGAACAGGTATAAAATTTCACCAGCTCTTATTGTTATGGGAATTGGAGGCATAACAATAGGTGTGATAATCGCACATTTTGCAGGTTTTCCTAAAGGTGAGGTAATTGATTATTTTAATTGGATGCCTAGAGGGTGGTTAATGCAAACCTTTGGGCAGCTTGTAGCATTTGGTGCTGGACAGTTATTTTTGCTTGGTTTAGCAATGCTAGCTTGGCAGGACACACCAATGACTTGGACGAGAGCAGCATATCTTTCATTATTAAGTTGGATTCAGTTAACTCTAATATTTGGAGTACTTCCATCAGAGTGGCTTAACTTAGCTCAAGGTCCTCTTGAGTGGACTAATCAAAGAGAGTTTATAAAATTTCCTCCTATTTTATTTCTAGGTAATGAAATTTCATTGAGCTTAGGTGCATTTAAAGACATAATTCAACTTGGAATATCTCAAGGTGCATTAGTTACTGTAATAGTTGGTGGCTATTTAATACAAGATTTAAATAACGCAAAAGAAAGAGGCAAAACAAGAATTTCTGACTATGGAAAGAAAGTAGTAAAAGCAGGTAATGATGGCTAAATCAGAAGTTCTAATTGAGATGCCAGATTTTCCAGAGAAATATAATCTTGGAATGGTTGAAGTAGAGAAAGTATCTTCAAGAGTTAGGCCAAAACAATTCCTCCATATTGATGAATCAGAATGTATTTTGTGTGAGGGCTGTGTAGATATATGTCCGTGGAAGTGTATTCATTATTTATCAAATGATGCAATAGAAGATTCAATAAATGTAGAATCTCCTGATGACAGTGAAGGAGCAGTCGGGTTCTTTGTTGTTGATGAAGAAGCATGTACAAGATGCGCTCTCTGTATTGACAGATGTCCAACAGGTGTTATTTCTTTAGGAAAATTTCAAGGATCATTAGCTGATCAAGCAGTAGAGAATGGAATCTACACTGCTCCATGGGAAGAAGATTCCGGAGCAAGAGATGACAGGCACGGCTATATATATGGAAGGCTATAGAATTAAATAATGCAAAAGTTAACTTTTAGAGAAAGAATTAAAGATACAGCTGTAGGATTAGGAGATTCTTTAAAAGGTAGTCAGTTTTGGTCAAGTATTTTCAGGCCTGGTTCTCCCTTTAGGAAAGGATATTCTGATAGTCCTAGAAATAGGTCCTATGTTGTAATGAACAATGTTTTGTATCATTTACATCCTGTAAAAGTTAAAAGACATGGAATCAGACTTTCTTATACTTTATGTTTAGGTGGCCTAAGTTTCTTTTTATTTATAGTCTTAACAATTACTGGAATTTGGCTAATGTTTTATTTTAGGCCAACGGGTGAACTTGCTTATATAGATATGGAAGCACTTCAGACAAGTATTGCTTTTGGGTCTTTAGTTAGAAATATGCACAGATGGGGAGCCCATTTAATGGTTTTAGTTGTATTCCTTCATATGTCTAGAGTTTTTTATCATGGAGCATATAAAGCCCCTAGAGAGTTCAACTGGGTAATAGGGGTAATACTTCTTTTTCTTACATTATTCCTCTCTTTTACAGGATATTTATTACCTTGGGACCAGCTGGCAATCTGGGCAGTTACGGTAGGTGGAAACATGGCAGGATATACTCCAGTATTTGGCGCCCAAGTTAAATTCATATTGTTTGCTGGTTTAGAAGCAACATCAGCAACCCTACTAAGATTCTATGTTTTACATGTATTATTTTTCCCATTCATAATTGTTATTTTTATGGCAATACACTTCTGGAGAGTTAGAAAAGATGGCGGAATTTCGGGACCACTCTAATGGTAGAGATTCCAGAACATTTACTTTTAAGATCAGCTGAAGCACGGGCAAAGGCTTTAGGAATATCTGTAGAGCAAGCTTTAGCTGAAATGAAAGGAGAGTCCGAACCGACTGTTGTTGCAAATGAACCTGAAATTGAAGAGATTACAGAAGCACCAGCAGCTGAAGTAAAGGAAGAAGCACCAGCAGCTGAAGTAAAGGAAGAAGCACCAGCAGCTGAAGTAAAGGAAGAAGCACCAGCAGCTGAAGTAAAGGAAGAAGCACCAGCAGCTGAAGTAAAGGAAGAAGCACCAGCAGCTGAAGTAAAGGAAGAAGCACCAGAAGAAGTTGATTTTGCCCCTGAAGTAAAAGTAACCCAAAGACTTTTAACAGTAGTCAAAGCTAAACCAATTCAAAAATCTGTTTCTGTTCCAGTTGATAAAGTTAATACATGGCCTCACTTAATGCTCCCAGAGCTTATTGCATTAATGGCAATGACTGCTTTTTTGATTTTAATAAGTGCAATATTACAAGCACCTCTTCTTGAAGAAGCAAACCCAAACATAACTCCAAACCCTGCAAAAGCACCTTGGTATTTTCTAGGGCTCCAAGAAGCATTGTCATATTGGGACCCTCAAATTGCAGGTGTGATGATTCCTCTAGTTGTTGGAATGATAGGTTTTATGGCGATACCGTATGTAGATAGAAATCCTGAAAATCATCCTTCAAAAAGAAAGTATGCAATTATGATGTTTACTTTCTTTCTTGCGGGAGCAGGCACCTTAACAATTATTGGTGTTCTCTTCAGAGGGCCTGGTTGGAACTGGACCTATCCTTGGGTTGACGGAATTTGGTTTGATGACTTATTAGACTGGGTTAACTTTTTGGGAGAAGGGCACTAATGAGCTTAGTCCAAGTATCGTTTATTGCCATTGGTGTAGTTGGGGTCTTAGGTGTTCTCGGTATGGTTGCTATTATTTCAGGTCGAACTCCAAAAAATCTAAATTGGAGAAAAAATGTTGATAAGAAAGCTCTAAAGGTAGATAAGTCAAAAACAAGCTTCCTTGCTCCTGATGAACCTACTGAAAAAGAAGAACCAAACATTACAGATGAAACAGAAGTAGACGAAGAGCAACAAGAAGAAACAGATGGTTCAATCAAAATTGAAGAAAAAGTTATTTATGAAGAGATATCAGAAGAAGAAGCTGGAATTACAAGGAGGCAATTTTTAACGAAGGCCTTAAGAGTTTCATTTGGGGCATTTGTAGGAATTCAAGCTATCTCATGGTTAGGATTCTTTTGGCCAAAAGTTTCAGGAGGATTTGGTGCAAAAGTTGACGCTGGAAAAGTTGAAGATTTAAAAAAACAAATTGTTCAATCAGATGGATCAGTTATCCCTGCATTTATTCCTGAAGCAAGAGCTTATGTACTACCTTTTGATTCATCTCAAGCAGCAGATTCACAATTTTCAGACGGAGCAACTATTGCAGAGGGGTTAGTTGCTATTTATCAGAGATGTGTTCATTTAGGATGTAGAGTTCCTTGGTGTAACTCCTCACAAGGTTTTGAATGTCCTTGTCATGGGTCAAAATATAATTTAGTAGGAGAATATTATGCTGGCCCAGCACCAAGGAATCTTGATAGATTTGTTGTAAGTGTGAATGCAGCTGGAAAATTTATCATTGATACTGGATCAATAATTGAATCACCAAGAGCATCAGGATTATCAGTTAAATACCCTCAAGGACTTTCATGTATTGCCTTAGCACCAGCGGATGAGTGAAAATGAATAGTTCAATTTTCATAACATTAATATCATTAACAATAATTGGAGCTTTAGCATTTTTTGCAGCAGTTGGTTTTAGAGGTTCAGGAAGAAATAAAGAAATTGCGCCTAACTTAGAAAAATATAAATCAGATGATGAACTTGAAACAAAACACATGGATAGAACTCTTTCAATAGCTGTTTTATTAGCTTCATTATTAACGATTATGATTCCTCTTTACTACTTAGGTGAACAGAATAGACAAGAAGAATTTGTTGAATACTTTGAAGAAGTTTCCATAGTAAGAGGAGAGCATCTTTATGAAGAGTTTGGATGTGGGAACTGTCATGGTGTCGATGGCTCTGGAGGAGCTGCTTCTTATGTTGAGAAAAGGAGCGGTGTAAGTGTTGTGTGGGCAGCTCCGGCTATCAATAATGTTTTCTATAGATATGAAGAAGAAGAAATAAGATATTGGTTAGTTTACGGAAGAGCAAACTCTCCAATGCCTGCCTGGGGTCTTGAAGGAGGAGGTCCTATGAATGATGGTCAGTTATCTGACTTACTTGAGTATCTCAGGTATTTTCAAATCTCTCAGCAAACAGAATTACAAAACATTGAATCAAATGTTAGTTCAGCGCTTTTAAGAATAGAGAATTCTGATCTACAAGTTGAAAGTGAGATTATTAAACAAAATCAATTAATTAAAGACATTGAAGATGCACCTTCAAAGTTACCTGTTGTAAAAGAAGCTGTCATAGTTGTTTCAGAATTAATTGAAAAAGAAACTGGGATTGATTCTGATGAGGATGGATTGTTTGATTCTGTAGAAATTGAACTCTCAACTTACAGTGCTTCAATAGCTGAGTCTTTAGGTTTACAAGCCCTAAATTTAAATCCCGAAGAAGAAGAGTCAACTCCAGGAAGGAAGGATTTAAGTACTGTAAAGGGCTATCTTTCACAGCTTAAATCAGATGAAATCAATCTTGGAATACTAGTTGAAGGTAAAGAAAAGTTTTTAAATGAAGCAATAGATGGCTTAGCTTTTCTAGAGCAAGCATTAGAAACTAAATTTTGGAATGTTGACTTTCAAGAAATTGCAGAAAGTACATTTGATGGTAATTATGATGAAGCTGTTAGATCAGTAGGTTTGTTTAATGCATATTGTGCAAGGTGTCATACAGCAGGATATTCAGCAGGGGCCGCGTATACAAAGAAGATAGCTTCAGGTGGATTAGGTCCTGCATTGAGGTCAGGCAGGGCAAACATACAATTTCAAGCAAGAGAAGATATGGTTGATTTTATTATTAATGGATCAGTAAATGGAATAGGTTATGGAATTAACGGTGTCGGAGGGGGAAAAATGCCTGGATTTGGAGCTGTTCTTCCCGAATCTGATATAGGATTGATAGTAGATTATTTGAGAGGAATGATGCCTGATGCGTGAAATAATGAGATCTCTCCTTTCAGCAAATCTAACAATTACTGGAATTCTTTTATTTATAGCTTCAATCCTCACATTCTATGGAACTACTTTCGTACTAAATGCAACAAACCTTGGGAAGCGACTAGCTTTTCTAGTTGTAGGTGCTGGAACATTTGGGTGGGGAATGATTAATTCTTTCTTGTTTATTCTATATGCACCACGAGGACCAAAACCTGCAGAAATAGATGGATTGAATGCACTTGAAATAAGAGTATTACCTATCACATTTTTTGTTGCTTCAACAATATTGTTTGTAATGTTTCTTCTTGCACTAAATCGTTTTGAACAGGAAAAAGAAGACGTAGAATAATCTTATACTTAAATTTGATTAGACCTATTTAATAATTAGTAATACAATATAAGCATGGAACAAGTATTTAGCTTAGTAAGAACTGTCATAACAATTGCAATAATTTTAAGTATTATATTTAGAATATTTAGGATTCTGAGACCCTTCGAAAGAGGTTTGGTAGAAAGATTTGGTAAATACAACAGGGAAGCATCTCCGGGATTAAATATAGTAATACCAGGAGTAGAAAAACTAGCAGTAATTGATATGAGGGAAGCCGTTATTGATGTCCCTCCTCAGGAAGTAATTACTAAAGATAATGTAACAATTACTGTAGATGCGGTTATTTATTATGAACCAACTGACCCTAAGAGCTTGGTTTACAATGTTGAAGATTTTATAACTGCAGCTACTAAATTAGCCCAAACGAACCTCAGGAATGTTATAGGAGATCTTGAATTAGATGCTGCTTTAACATCTAGAGAAACTATTAATACATCGCTTAAGTTAATTCTTGATGAGGCAACAGACAAGTGGGGAACAAGTGTAGTAAGGGTAGAGATTCAAAGAATAGATCCTCCACAAGATGTTCAAGATGCAATGAATAAAGTTATGAAGGCTGAACGTGACAGAAGAGCTGCTGTTACAGAAGCAGAAGGAGAGAAGAAGGCAGCCATCCTTACAGCAGAAGGTGAAAGACAGTCACAGATACTAAGTGCTGAAGGTGAAGCGGAAGCTGTTAAAGCAATTGCAGATGCACAAAAATATGAAAAAGTTGCTATTGCTGAAGGTGAAGCGGAAGCAATTGAGAAGGTTTATAAAGCAATTCATGAGGGTGACCCAACAAATGATCTTATTGCAATTAAATATTTAGAATCACTTGAGAAAGTAGCAAATGGGAAAGCTACGAAAATATTTTTACCAGCTGATATGTCAGCAACTTTAGGAAGTATTGGAGCTATTTCTGAACTTTTTAAAGATGAAGACGCAAAAGGCTCAAAGAAACCTACTAAAGAATAAATACGAACCAACAATCATTAAAGATAAACCACTTAATTTATTTATTTTATCTTTTGTTGTTTCTGATGAATTATTAAAAAAATAACTACTCATAAATGCATAACCAACATCAGCAATAAGATTAATTAAAACTGTGATAAGGCCTAGAAAAATTAAATTTATAAAATAATTATTCTCATTAGTTAAAAATATAGGGAGTACAGTTAGATACAAAACCCACATTTTTGGGTTCATTAAGTTAACTTTAAGACCAGCAGAGAATGCTTTTTCTTTATAGTTTTGATTCGATTCAATTTCCTTGCTTGTAAGAGTTTGCATTCCTTTTATTAAAATGTAAAGAGAGCCAATAAAATATATAACAGTAATCATCTTTGGGATAATTGAAAAGACAAAACTTACTATCAGAGAGGAAAGTAATGTTATTACAGTTGCTCCAAAAGCAGCTCCAATCCCAACTTCTATGCCTTTTTTTCTACCATTTTTTACTGATTGATTAACTACAAGAGCTATTATCAAGCCAGGAGTAAAGGCAAAACTTATTTGAACAAGAAGAAACTGAAGTATTATTGATGAAGTAATCACTAGTTGTTACTTCTTTGTCACTCAGATTTTGATTTAGTTAATTCTGGAATACCCTGAACTAACTTAACATCAAGATTTTTATATTCTTTAGCTATTTGATTTGAGATTATTATCAATAGTTCTAATGCAGATTCTTTCTTACCTTCCACTGACCCAAAAGAGTTGGGTGCTTTTTCATATTCTTTTTTAATCTTGTTAAAGACTTCTAAGCATTCGCCTTCATTAAGGCTTTCACCTATTTTTTTGTTTGCAATAGTTTCAAAATATTTTCTATGTCTTCTAGGTAATTCAATTTTCATATCTATAGTCTAACTATTCAATAATCTTCTTTTGTAGTGATACTTCATAATCTTCGGAATAGTTAATTTTATCAATTTCTTCAAAATTAAAACTTTTATGAAAATTAAAGGAAGTAGTATTTACTGAAGGAAGTAAGTTAATTTCAGCAGTTAAGTTATAGATCGAATTATTTTTAGCAAAATCAACAATATTAGAGTAAAGCTCAGTTCCTAATTTATTATTTCTATATTCAGAATCAATAGCAATCCTATCAATGTACAAGAAATTATTAACTCTATCGCTAATTTCTTTAAAATTTTTATGTTGTATTTCATTCATATATGACTTTGTTAATTCATTATCTTGGAAACAAATCACAAAACCAACAACTTTATTATCAAGGAGAATACATTCGTTGTAATCAGAATTCTCAACTGAATTGACTAAACCTTCTAATGTTCTGGAACCAACATTTGGAACATTTGCTTCGTTTAATTTATGACATTTCTTTATTAAATTTTCAGCAACAGGAGAGTATTGATAATTGTTCATGTATAAAAAATATACATTTAATACAGAAAATTGTAAACTATGAATTATGACAAAACACTCTGTACTAATGAGCTCGCCAGAACATTTTAAAGTTGAGTATGCAATTAATCCATGGATGGTTGCAGGTGTTGAGGTAGATTTAGACTTAGCAAAAAAGCAGTGGAATAACTTAAAAGAGAGTATTGAATCTGCGGGAGCTTCTGTGGAAGTAATCCCCGGGAATGAAGAATTTCCAGACCTTGTTTTTACAGCTAATTCAGGGATTATAAATGGCAAAGATGTATTAATAGCTAATTTTAAATATGAAGAAAGACGTGGCGAAGAAGAAATTTTTGCGAATTGGTTTAAAGATAATGGCTATAACGTTGGTCGGATTCCTTCTGAATATAAATTTGAAGGTAGAGGGGACGCTTTTGTTTATGGTGAGTATCTTATTGGAGCATATGGAATAAGAAGTGATAAAGAAGCCTTGCTTTATATAGCGGATGAGTTCAATTTGACCCCAGTAATTGCTGAGTTAGTTAATGAAAAATTTTATCATTTAGATACATGTTTTCAAATACTTCCAACAGAAAATAATGATGCAATATTTTGTCCTCAGGCATTTAAAGATGAGTCATTATCTGAATTTTCTCAATTCTTTAATTTAATTCCAGTATGTGAAAGTGATGCAAATAAATTAGCTTGTAATGCAGTAGTTGTTGAAGATACTGTAATACTTCCATCAGACGGAATTGAAGTAGCAAATAAAATTTCAGAACTAGGTGCAAAAGTGGTAGTTGGAGATGTTTCAGAGTTTTTGAAATCAGGCGGGGCATGCCAATGTTTAGTTATTGCCTTAAATTAATTTAATGAAGTTATTTAAAGCCATTTTGTGGCCAATTAAAAAAGTTATCTTCTTTCCAATAAAAATATTGTTTTACACAACATTAATTTTTATAGTTACTGTTTTATTTTTCCAATATAGAAAAAATTATGATGTTGATGTAAGTCCTTTAACTGTAAATGAATATGAAAATTGCATTGCTGTTATTGAAGACTATGACGTTACTATCTCACTTCTTTCAGAGTATGTTTCAAATTTAGATAGTCAACAGCAGTCATTTTTATATGACAATCTTCCAGATCCTTTAAGCGTTCTAACAAAGCCTCAAGAAATTACTCAAGATGATTTTCAAAATGTAAGGACATTTTTAAAATATTACTTACAAGCTGGTAGATTCCCGGGAATTGGTGGAAAAGCTTTATCTCCTCAGGCTTCTAGCTTATGTAGGGGTGGGTTAAGTTAACTCCTCTATTTTTCCTTGAGTAAGCTCAACAAGTGATTCAGGTTTAAGAAAAAATTTAGATACTCTATTTCCAGCTCCAATAAATATTTTTTCTCTTTTTAAAACTTCTTTATCTATAAATATTTTTATTTCTGAAGGTAAACCTAAAGGGCTTATACCTCCATAAATTTGATTCGTAACCTTCTCAGCTTCTTCTTTTGATGCAAAGCTTACTTTTTTAGATTCCATTAATGATTTTGCTTTATGATTTACATCTAACCTACTTGAACCCAATACACAGAATAAAGAATAGAATTCTTCAGGTTTCTTTGATTTTATTAATATGGCATTGCAAGAATCTTCAATTTTGTATCCATAATTATCACAAAAACTTTGTGTGTCTGAGAATTCATCTTTACACTCAAAGACTTCGAGTTTGTCTAAATTTGCATTATATATTTCGTCAACTGTTTCATGTAGTTCAGCCATAAAGACAATGATATCTTTAAAATAATAAGTTACAATCTCTGTATGGACTTTGAGACAATAATTGAGCCATTCAAAATAAAATCTGTAGAATCTTTACCCATTACTACTCTTGAACAGCGTAAAGAATATCTTGAAAGAGAACACTTCAATGTGTTCGGACTTAAGTCACAAGAAGTAACAATTGACTTATTGACTGACTCTGGAACTGGTTCGATGTCATCTGAGCAGTGGGCTTCATTAATGAGAGGTGACGAGTCTTATGCAGGTTCTAAATCATGGCAAAGGTTTGAAGAAGTAGTTAGAGACCTAACAGGTTATAAACACATCATTCCAACACACCAAGGAAGAGCAAGTGAAAGAATACTCGCTTCTATTTGTGTAAAGAGTGGAGATATTATCCCTAGCAATAGCCATTTTGATACAACTCGAGCTAATTTTGAATTTGCTGAATCAACTCCAATTGATTTACTTTGTAAAGAAGGACTAAGTTTGTTAGAGCCTTCAGATTTCAAGGGTAATGTTGACTTAGAAAAATTAGAGGAACTTCTCAAGAGTGAAGATGGTTCAAAAGTCCCATTTGTTCTCATGACCATAACAAACAATACCGGTGGAGGACAGCCTGTATCAATGGAGAACTTAAAAGCAGTAAAAGCGTTATGTAAGAAATACAAGAAAATGTTCTTACTTGATGCCTGTAGATTTGCTGAAAATGCTTGGTTTGTATCACAAAGAGAAGATAAATATAAAGGTAAAAATGTTAGAGACATTGCAAAAGA
>Ga0208408_1000779_pt1 | contig 19608 bp, 17 predicted proteins | sample ETNtaG_4_FD_185776 | JGI IMG/M metagenome (GOLD analysis project Ga0208408, IMG submission 185776) | Marine microbial and viral communities from oxygen minimum zone, Eastern Pacific Ocean - ETNP201406SV67 (SPAdes) (version 2) | ecosystem: Environmental > Aquatic > Marine > Oceanic ... | reverse complement strand
ACAATGGAGACTGCGGAGAAATTACGCGCCTTCTTTGATTTGGATGAAATCGCAGAATTACCTCCTGATTTCGAAAAGACCGAGCCCGATTCACAAGCATTCTATGCTTGAATCAACCACCTGATGATACGGTGATGAGTTCAAGTTTAACATCACCATTCAATTGGCTATCGTGTGGGATAATAACTCCATCATGTACTGCTAGTACTGTGCTAGGATGAATTTCTATTTTGGTAAGAATCTCCCTGATTGTCAAACCTTCTTCACAATCAAGCAGTTTTGAATCTCCTTCGTGTACGATAGTGACCTGCATGGGGGTGCGAGCCGCTCATCCCACTTGACTATTCACCAATTATCGAATAAATACCATATTCTCTCTTTGAACAATTCCGGGTATGAGAAAAATGTCAACAAGCCAGCCTATACCAAAAAATCCTAAAGTGAATAAATACAACAAACCAGACCCTACACGATTCAGATAAAAGCGATGAATTCCAAATATGCCTAAAAAAAACCACAATAGGTAGGCAATTAATACATCTTTTTGTGGCTTATGGTGCATTTGATAATGTGGGATAATCACAGGATTAGCTGCAATCTGTTGATGGACCACAAGGGTTTGTGGTTGAATTTGCTGTGGGTTGGCATGATAGTGGTTATGGGTGACATTGCCGGTATGCAAATTGCCACCAACGACACTATCTTGCATTGTTGGATTTTGACTTGGCTCTTGCATAGTCCGCCACCTTGCTAACTCCCACTACTAACTTGGTAAAAAACACCCTCTTTATGAAGGTGCGCGAAATTATGTTTTATGTGTTAGAATGTTTGTTACAATGGCTGGTGCAGAAAGCGCCGAGAGAGAGATTTGAACTCTCGCGTCACGAGGACAGTGGATTTCGAATCCACCGCGATACCGGGCTATGCGATCTCGGCTTACACCAATCCGAATACATATTTCCGGATAAGTTTGGTGTAATGGAATCATTCTTCGGGCGCAGGTCGCAATCTAGTGGCGAAGGTTTTGGTAACTCTTCCCTCAAGAACAACCTTGCCAAATTGATCCTTTGCTTTGGCTCCAACAAGCACCACTTCATCACCTCTTTGAGGCTCATATCCCTCAAGCAAAGCACGTGATTTTTCATCTCCACCCCATAATTGGAATCCTATTGTACCTGTAGAATCAACCAAGCGAGAGCCCCATTTATTGTCACGATGTTCGAAATTGAATAGGCTTGCATGGATATTGTAAGAATGTGGTACCAACTGTGCAAATGTTGAATCTCCTCCCTTTGGAGAAGTAGCTAGTTCTATGATGCCCGAGAAAGAAACATCTAGTCGTAGGTGATTGCCCAACTCTCTATTCCAGCCAGAAGCAATGATTCCTCTCTTGATTCTGACCTTCGCCCCGTGTTCAAATCCACTTGGAAGTTCGGGGTCATCCTTTTTCACCACGACAGCGAGCCAATTGCCGGGACCCATATCAAGGAAGAATTGGAGATATTCCTTCTCAAAACTTGGCCACTGCTTGACCATGTTCGGATCACGAACAGTCCCTAAAACGGTAACAAAGGGGTAAATATCGGCAATTGCGGTGCAGTTAACTCTCGCTGATGAACTTTCAGCAAAGCGCCTATCTCCTCCATTGGGAAGTTCTCGCAATTGTGGTGATTCACTACAGACGAATTGGTATTCACATGACTCACATCTAGCCATGCCAACCTCTGGCTCTGCATTTGATAACACACCGCCAGAAAGAAATTCTCTGACAGGTGCTGGCTTGCCAGGGTAGTTGCTCTCTAGGTGTCTTTCTGCTAACTTTAGGCGTTCATGCAGTGGCTTTAGCCGTTTTTCCAATCTCAATAGTGATTTTTCATCAGGTAGTGCAATCTTCTTTCTGATTGGTACTCCAAGATACCAGATTTCTAGTTCATCTACGACCTCTTTTTTCTGGTGAGTAGCCCACCATAGGTAGGAGTAGGTTGCTAATTGTTCAGGGTAACCAAAGGAGAAATCTGAAGTGCCAACACTCGCTTTTACATCATGGATTCTAATTTTACCAGTCCACCTGTAAACTAGGTCATACTCCCCTTGCAACCACCCCTCTGGGTGAATAGTAGTAAGTGAAAATAATCCCGCATCAGGGTCACAGAACCAGGGCCTTGCTACTTCCCAAGCTTCGCACCAAGTGATTTCGCCTTCAGTTTCAGCACATAGGTGAGGTGCAGAGTGGTTGTAGGGTAATCCATCAGGTGCTGGCCATTGGGGTCTATTTTTCCCAGCACGCCAATCAGCAAAGAGTGGTCCACCCCCAGCACCGATGCAATCTTCGATTTCATCTAGATGAAATTCAATTCCCGCATAAACCATCTGTAGAGATTCATCTTTGCGTGCTGCATCAAAAGAAATCCAATCTCCAACACGATTTGGATCTTCTTCCCACGACTCGCGTGCGAGTCCCCATTCTCTCTCAAAATGCAAATCTGCTCTAGCACGCGCCCATTCAGTCATGCTTTCTCTATCTATAGGCCATGATGATTTGGACAAAGGCATAACTCGCAAGGCAGGCCAAGCAGCGTCAGTTTTGGTAGATGGCCGCACAACGATGTTCCCTGTGCCGGTGGGGTCAATTTCCTCTACTGGTGAATCAAATGTTTCAGATGATGCATCAGATGCCACCAAAGCAGGGCAATCACGCATTACTCGGTTGAGTGCTCCCTCGACTGCATGACCCATTGCAAATATTGGATGTGTTCCTCCTAGCATTCCTAGTACATATCTATGATACCACATTCTAGGACAACGTCGATGCATATCCGCCTGTGAGTGTGAAAGCCTTCTGTATGGCCCTATGGGGTCATCATCAGGTGGGTCGTGAACAGGCATCAGCATCTCTTATCGGCGAGGGGTCTTGAACCTATCACAATCTGACAGTTCGGTAAAAGTAGTCATTTGACTTCAATTCTAGTTTGTCGTTGGTCAATTCTAACTTGAGGTACGCCATCTCGCCAGCCTAGTTCTGCAGATAGGACGCGAATACGATCTCCTACTTTGATTTCTTCAAATGTGCGATTGATAGCCGAACCAAATGCCACCACTTCTACTACTGATTCACCATCCCAAATATGGCAGGTGGACATAGACCATGGCTTCCCTCGCGCATTTACTCCACTGTGCCCTCCTCTGCTCACAACTTGTCCTGATAGGTTTGCTTTAGTTGGAATAAGTCCTAACCTAGTGAATTCTGTATCTGTTACTTCACTAACTGGTTTGATATCACTGTGCTCATCAAGATATAGGCGAGTCATTCTACGCCACAAGCCAGGCGCAACATCAAGAAGTGCTAATTCGGTACCAGCGGGAATTTCTCCAAATGCCCCAGAACCCATTTCTTCAATAACGACATTTGTATTTCCAACAACAATAGTCGCACCCCTTACTTCTTCCCCATAATGGTTTGATAGGGGGCCCCAGTGTCCTTTCACTTCACCTTTGACGTTGAGCCTTTGAGGTATTGCAGATATTTTCGTGCATGGGGGTTTAGGAACAAGTGCCTGCAAGAGGTTCTCGGTGTTGCCTAATTCAGGTGGGGTTAGTGATAACAGGGCCTTAGCACGAGTTTTTTCAGGTGATTCATCACAAAAAGCAGCAGCAGTACAGCGTTCACAAGTTAATGCCTTGGCTGCTTTTTCATCCTCAACAGCGTTTGCTTTACCTCCTGGGCGGTGAGTAATCCAAGGTGCAGGGTCTGCTGGTGCTAAGTGAGTAGGGTGTAGTCCTGAGGCGGTCATTTGCTGGTGAATATTATGCCAACGTGTTGATTCATTAACTAGTGTTTCGTCATCAAGCAAATCAATCATTTTTCTATGAGGTCCCATTAGGTACCATCCTTCTAATCCAGATAAATCCCCTCCGCTGATTCCTCCTTCAGGCCTTCCTGAATGGTCTCGAGTAATGGTCCAGAGCCATTGATAGAAGCGAAGTTGGTTGGCAAGACCTGTTGAATATCCGCTGGTGCCAGCACTTGCTTTAATATCACAAATTCTAATTTTACCGTCCCAGCGGTGAACTAAGTCCATCTCTCCTGCTGCCCATCCCTCTGGATGGAACAATCTTTGTGGCTCTACAATGCGAGGATCCTTGACCCAAGGCCTAGCAATTTCCCAAGCCTCCCAAGCCGAAGGTGGGCCACTGGTTTGGAATCCAGAATGCGCAGCCCGATTTGCATTTTCTCCGGGTTTAACGCCCTCTTCATCCCAACAAGGAGCAGGAATGGTAAATGGATCACCTGAAGTTCGGTAATTTTCAATGTAAGGTCCACCATCATTATTGAGACAGTTTTCAACCTCTTCAAGTTGAAGTTCTATTCCTCCTTTCAGAAGTGCTTCGATTCTCTCATCTTTGACTTCTGAAATATCTCGCCCACTAGCTTTCCAAAGATTTGCCTCCCACCTCTGTTTCAAAAGTCTTTGAACTTCCTCAACCAATGACGGGAGTACCTGATTAATCCAGCCTCTAATCGAATGAATACCTAAAATGAATGTTTCTTCAGTTGAGGTGATTTCATCCAGTCCATTTTGTGAACGACTAAAGTTAACCCAACTTGAGATGGCAGCAGTGGGTTTTCCATTTGTGGCAAATCTCTCCATATAGAGGCCACAGAGTGCATCTTCAACAACTAGGCCAATTATCATCTCAGGGACCGTGGCATCATTAAGGCCAATTCTCCTTCGGTAATGCCATTGACGTGGGCATCTTTCCCAAGTGACTAATCCACTTGCAGAAATTCTACGCCTACTTTTACCGAGATAGCCGGCTCCAGGTGGAAGTACTACTGGCATTTTTCCCCCTCAACTGTAATAGTAATCGTCGCTAGCTTTCTGCTCACGGTCTTTTTGACTAGCATCCTTGTTGATACGCGGGCGCTTTGAATCATAGTCCCTGCGGAAGGTGATACCGACTCCTTTCAGGAAGCGATTCATTCCTTTTCGTAATGATAGTGGGCCAATCGCCTCACCATGAACTCCACCTTCGCCTTCAAAGACAAGCAGTGAATCACTTACAATGTCAATGAAATAGATGTCGTGGTCTATTACCATAGCAGATTTCTCATTCATTTCCATGGTTCTGCGAATAGCCTTGGCAGCTTCCATCCTAGCGTTTGCGTCTAGGTGAGCACTAGGCTCATCTAGCAGATAGATGTCAGCATCTCTGCCTAGGCAGATTACAATGGAAACTGCTTGCAATTCCCCTCCAGAAAGGCGCGAGGCATCTAGTTCTAGTAGAGTATCAACTTCAAGTGGCCTAACAACGCGGGTTTGGAATTCCCCAACATGCCACTTTGTACCGATTTCAGCATCTAGCCATTCACGTACTGTGCCTGGGAATTCAGCGGTAATGTGTTGTGGCTTGTAGGATACCTTAGCCTCCATTGTGCACCACCCCTCATCCATTTCCAACTCTCCTGCGAATATCCTTGCAAGTGTAGTTTTACCAGTTGCATTTGGCCCTACAACTCCTACAACTTCTGCTTCGTGTAATTTTCCTTCCCCTGTGGTGATTTTGAAGTCGCCTAATGTTTTCTCCAAATTACCCCACTCTAGAATGGGTAATCCAATTTCTTCTGCCCTAATAGAGCCCCTAACAAAGGAGATTGGTTTGTCTCTGATTCTAACATTTTCTTCAACTAGGAAGCCATCTAGATAGGCATTTATTGCCTTGCGAGTAGAACGAGCAGGTGTAAAAATTCCAAATGCAGCCCTCTTACCATACACAATGTGAACTAGATCACAAAGAACATCTAGGATTGCCAGATCGTGCTCAATTACGATGACACGGTGTCCTGCAGACAATTTTTGTAGAATCTTGACAATTCTCATTCTTTCAAATATGTCTAGATAGGAAGAGGGCTCATCAAAGAAATATACATCAGCATCTTTCAGTAATGTGGCTGCAATTGCTACACGTTGTAATTCTCCACCAGATAATTGTGGCAGGTTTCGTTCTAGGAGGTGTTCTATTCCTAGTTCAACAGTTACCTCTTCGACGGCTCCTCTTTCATCTACGCCTCTCAATAACTCGCCAACTTGCCCCTTGAAGGCTTTTGGAATATGGTCAACATACTGTGGTTTCAGTGCCACACGTACGCCAGTCCCAGCAATCATTGTCAGGTAATCACGAAGTTCGCCTTTGGGCAAGGAGCCAATTATCTCATCCCACTCAGCAGCTTCAATCAGCCAATCACCAAGATTCGGGGTGACTTCACCTGATAGGATGTTGATTGCAGTCGATTTCCCCATGCCATTCTGCCCGAGTATACCAACTACCTTTTCTTCTCTAGGTGCGGGAAGCCGGAATAATCGAAATCCGTTTCGACCATACCGGTGAATCATGTCACTATCTAATTCTTCAGGGAGATTATGTATCACTAGTGAGTCAAATGGGCATTTATTGACACATATTCCACAACCGATACAGAGTTGTTCAGAGATAATGGGCTTGCGGCTTTTTTCATCAAAGACGATGCATTCTTGCCCGTTTCTAACTGGTGGGCAGAAGTCATGACATTGATTGTCGCATTTTTTGGGTTGGCAACGGTCATCAAGAAGAACTGCCACCCTCATTTGCTCACCTTCATTCTTTTCCGTTTCAATCAACTTGTTGATGCTTGCTGCTCCCCTATGTGGCGGGGCGCCAATTTCATTCACAGACGGAGGAACCGCTGCTTGGTGTAGACAACTGCTGCCAAGGTAATCTTCTCAGCCTTTGAGAGTTTAATCTGACCATGGAATATATTTCCATCCCGCTTCTTAATTTTCTTTAGAATAGATGCGTAAAATGCCATCATGGCTGCGGGGGAATATCGTGCTTTGCGGTTGAGGAGTGGCAATAGTTTCATTGCCTTCTCGTGATATTCTTCCACACGCTCTATGAATTCAGTAACAAATGCGTGCCACCTCTTATCATTTGAAAGATCAGTTGACAGTTCATTTGCTTTGATTCCATGCCGTTCCAAATCCTCAAGAGGAAGGTAGACTCGATTCCGACTTGCATCTTCTGCTACATCTCTAAGGATATTTGTCAGTTGCATGAAAATTCCCCATGACTCAGCGTATTCTTTCGCCTTGGGGTCATCATAATCATAGATTTCAATACAGACCAATCCGACAGTAGATGCTACTCGGAAACAATAGCGGTAGAGGTCTTCAAACGTTCGATAGCGATTAGTGTAAAGGTCATCTTCCATCCCGGAAATCAGGTCATCGAGCAGTTCCCTTGGTACATCAAATCGTGCAACAGCGTCTTTGAGTGCCATGAAAATAGGGTCAGTCGAGGAGTGACAATTGTAGGCCGTAGACAACTTCTTTCGATAGAAGAAGAGTTGGGCTAGTTTATCTCGGTAGGTTGGTGCATCGAGAACGCTTTTGTCGCCTGTTAATTCCTCTAGACTCATCCTGTACTTCATTGCTTCAGGATCATCAGCACCGATGCTTCCAGGAAATACATCGACATAATCTCCATCAGCGATATCATCAGCTCTGCGGCAGAATGCATAGTAAGCACACATTGCTTTCCTTTGGTCATCTGGAAGATATTTGAAAGAGTGGTAGAAATTACCCGCTTCCTTTTTTGTCAAAAGTTCACAATAAGCATAAGCAGCCTCAATCATTTCTACAGGAACAGTTTCTTCTTCCCAAATAGGTGCCTCGATGTGAGCAAATGGATTATCTAATTCTGCTTCAAAATTTAGACCAGCTATGAATGCTGGAATTTCTTTCAGCAAATCGATTGCAGTAATACTGACTGCTTTGACTGCTTCTCTAGATATTTCGACAGCCGAGCGGATCTGTTCTAATCGCTCTTCGTGATGAACAATATCCTTACTATCAGCAACTGAATCGAAGAGATGCGAATCTCGATAATGCGTGCTGTCGGACATACCGTTCGTTGTCAGTGTGACTATCAACTCTTAATGAACCTCACGGCCCATAGGGCCGATAATAGCGATTCATGAACTTCTAGACTACTTATCTTGAAAAGAAATGCCCACAGGGTCAAGAACATATGGCCCACCGGCCAGCACGAGGGAGAGTCATGTCCAAATTAATCAACCAAGAAATCGACTCACTGCTCAAAGAAACCTCCCGTTCTTTTTATCTAACTCTCAAGGCGTTGCCATCCAGAATTCGCTCTCAGGTAGGTCTCCTCTATCTGTTGGCTAGAATTGCTGATACAATTGCTGATTCAGAAAGTGATTCTACTGGGGAAATGTTACAGGCTCTTGAGCAATATAATGAGCGAATCCAAGGTCGTTCTGATGTCCTTCCAGACCTAGGTGATTTGGCAAAAATTCAAAGCAATCCTGCAGAGAAAAAATTGTTGGAAAATATTGCTGCTCCAGTTGCTTGCATTGAGCATTTTTCTAGCGTTGATCAAGACCGAATCAGAGAATGTCTAGACATTATAATTAGCGGTCAAACGCTAGATTTGCAACGTTTTGGCCAATCCAATGAAGGGGATATTTCACCTCTTGCAACAGAGGAAGAATTGGATGATTACACTTATCGAGTAGCAGGCTCTGTAGGTGAGTTTTGGACACATATGACTCTTGCACACATGTTCAAAACTGATGCTAAAACTGAAGCCCAATTTTTCGATACTGGAGTACGGTTTGGTAAGGCATTACAATTAATCAATATCTTACGCGATATTCCTGAAGATTTGCGTTTGGGGCGTTGCTATATCCCAGTAGGTTCATTGGCCAAATATGATTTGCAAGTTAGTGACTTATTAGATAAGGAAAACATGAATCAGTTCCGCCCTTTGTTTGACAGTTATATTGACCGAGCCGCAGCACATTTGGATGCCGCAGTTGAATACATTGCATTGTTACCTTCTAGTCAGTTCAGATTACGAGCCGCTTGTATGTTGCCAGTTCTGATTGGGCAGCGTACACTGATATTACTGCGCACTCAAAATGTCTTGGATGCAGAAAATCGTGTCAAGGTATTACGTCCTGAAATTAAGCGCCTGAAAAATAAAACAATACTTGCTATGTTTTCTCGCCGTCGAAGCCTAAAACTTCTGGCTAAGAATCGCGATGCTTGAAGATTTTTCAGTCGGTGCGCGAGAATTGCCAAGGGCGAATATAGAAGTCAAATATCCCATTTTAGCGGCAACCGTTTTTATTGAGTGAATCAACCCGTAGGGTTGTAGGGGGGTAGGGCCATGGATTGTCAAGCATGTTCAGAAGAGATTCCAAGCGACTCTATTTTCTGTCCTGAGTGCGGTGCTAGGCAGGACCTTTCCAAGGCTGGTGGCCGTACTTTTGGAGTGGTTACTCCACAAGCAGTTCAGTCTCATGACGAAACGGGTGAGAGTGCGCCCGCACAGCCAATGGATGTTGACACCCTTAATCGCTTAGCATTTCAGATGAAAGGGGGCGCACCTCAAGGTAACCCCCCTCCTTCAGATGCCGCACCAAATGATTTGGCAGCAGCTTTTGGCGATGCCGTTTCAGGTACTAATGAAATTGTGGATCGCGTGAATGAGGCAGAAAAGGAACAGAAAAGTAGCGCCCGAAACGAGTGGCTTGAGATGAACCAACAAACAGCTACTGATGTACTGTCACAAGTAAATTCTGAACTCCCATCTCATCTGCGCCAAGAGCCGGCAAGTTCTGCTGGTGCCGCACGTTTCCTTGAAGAAGCTCTTGGAGACAGTCCTAGTGATGCAAGTGATGCTCCGTCAGTAGGTTTGCTACGAAGAATGTCTGAGGTCGCCGTTCGCAGAGTTGCAAGAAAGCGAGGTGTTGCAGTTGAATCCCCACAGGTTGCCGTTGATGGTGACCTTGTTCGAGTAAATGTCACCTATGTTGATGATGGCAGAGTTTTAGATACTCCTCAAGATCTCTCAAATGCCTTCTCACACGCCATTAGCACGGAAGTAGCACTCAAAGGTCTTGAGATTTCAATTTCTGTTTCACTATTCGCTTCTAAAGAAGGAGAAGTATCTCATGTTTGGGGCGATGCTCCTGAAGACGATGAACCTGAAGAGGACGATGAGGAGAAGTTCGCATGTGAAGCATGTGGCCATTATCCAGTCATGGATTCAGATCCCGCTTGTCCAAATTGTGGAGCAGTTTTCGAGGAAGACGATGACGATGATGACGATGATTACTCAGGTCCCTCTGGAAGTCCAGGGCCGAGGGGTGGCGGTCCACCTTCAGGCCCACGTAGAGGAGGTCCCGGTGGCCCTAGAGGTGGTCCAAGTGGCGGTCCCAGTAGAGGCGGTCCACCAAGTAGAGGCGGCCCGCCAAGTAGGGGCGGTCCAAGTGGAGGAGGCCCTCCAAGTAGAGGCGGTCCACCAAGTAGAGGCGGTCCACCAAGTAGTGGGGGTCCAAAAAGGGGCGGTCCACCAAGTCGAGGCGGCCCAAAAAGAGGTGGCCCACCAGGTGGCCCAAAGCGCCGACCACCTAGATGATTACATCACTAGAGAAGCGCCTATCATGGCGGCAAATCCAATTAGGATTAACCCAACTACTTGGTCAATGACTTTTCCTTTGTTGCGTAACTTGTCTAGCAGAGTTGTGCCCGACAGCGTTGTTGCTACAATGATGTACCAACTACCATCAATTATGAGGGCAATAAATGCTAGAATGAAGCGTTCCTCAAGAGAGGCACCAGCAACTACAAATTGACTGAAAATAGCGGTCAGGAAAACAAAGATTTTTGGATTCAAAAAAGCAATCATGAAGCCCTCTGCAAAACCTTTCCTCCCACTCCCGTGATGTTCATCTGTGTCACTGAATTCATCTTCTGTACTTCTTAACATTGAAATGCCCATCCAAACCAAAAAGGCGGCTCCAGCTAATTCTAGCCCTACAGCCCAATCGACACCGGCAGATTTCAGTAAGGCAATTCCACTAACTGCTAGAAAGGCATAGATACCCATTCCAATTCCATGACCTATGCTACAAGCAACCCCTCGTCCTCGTCCCCCAATGATGGTGTTGCGAAGAACCACGGCGAGGCTGGGGCCAGGAGATACCGCTCCCCCCATTAACACTAGAATAACTGGAATTAGGCCCGCAGCGTCTAGTGCCATAGCATGGCTCACAGGAGTTCACTCCATCAATGGACCGCATCAAAAATAATACAGAAATTTAGTTTGTGAATCAGCGAAGTCCAGCATCTTGTAGTGATTTGAGCAGTACTGCTCCAATTTCAGAAGGATCGTTTGCACAGCGTATTCCAGCAGCTTCCATCGCTGCTACTTTTTCAGATGCAGTCCCTTTGCCACCACTGATGATGGCGCCTGCGTGCCCCATTCGCTTGCCTGGCGGTGCGGTCATTCCTGCAACAAAGCCAACAACTGGCTTACTCATGTTTTCAGCAACCCACTCAGCCGCCTCTTCTTCAGCAGAGCCACCAATTTCACCAATCATGACAACTGCTGCTGTCTGCGGGTCGGCCTCAAAGGCTGACAAACAATCAATGAAACCCGTCCCATTCACAGGGTCGCCACCAATTCCTACACAGGTGGTTTGGCCCTCATCAATACTCATTGTTTGAGCCACCGCTTCGTAAGTCAAAGTTCCAGACTTAGAGACAATCCCAATTCTACCCTTTGCATGAATATGGCCCGGCATGATGCCAATCTTTGCTCCGCCGGTTTCCCCGGGTGTGATAATTCCTGGACAGTTTGGCCCGATTAGTCTCACCCCCTCAATAGCTCTGACATGAGCAGTAGCGCGCACCATGTCAAGTGTTGGAATTCCTTCTGTAATACAGACAATTACTCCTTCGCCCTTCACTTCATTGAACGCGTCTGCAGCCTCAATAATTGCAGCGCCAGCAAATCTTGGTGGGACATAAATGACACTTGCATCAGCATCCGTTGCCTCGATGGCCTCAGCCATTTTATTCCATACAGGTACTTCTTTAGAGCCTAAGTCAACCGTTTGGCCGCCCTTTCCTGGTGTTACGCCACCAACAATGTTGGAGCCAAATTCGACACTCTTTGAAGCGTGGAATGTGCCTTGGTTCCCTGTTATGCCCTGCACGAGAATTTTCGCATCTTCTTCAATCCAGATTGCCATTATACACCACCTCCAATGAGATTGACGATTTTTTCGGCCCCTTCAGCCAAAGTTTCAGCAGTGTGGATGTTGAGTCCACTCGCAGCAAGAATTCGTCTACCTTCTTCGAAGTTGGTTCCGACCAATCGTACGACCAGTGGGTCTTCTAGTCCCAGTGCTTCAGTAGCAGCAATCACTCCTTTGGCAATGATATCACAGCGCATGATTCCACCAAAAATATTGACTAGAATCCCTTTCACATTAGGATCTTCTAGAATTATGCTGAAGGCAGTTTTCACTTGCTCTTCATCAGCACCGCCACCAACATCGAGGAAATTGGCTGGCTCTCCACCATACAATTTGATGACATCCATAGTTGCCATCGCTAATCCTGCTCCATTGACTAGGCAGCCGATGTTGCCATCGAGTTTGACGTAGGATAATCCTGCTTCCTTTGCACGTATTTCTGTACTTTCTTCTTCTGAAAGGTCGCGTAGTTCAACGATATCAGGGTGGCGGAACAGCGCATTCTCATCAAAGCCAACTTTGGCATCGAGCAGAACCATTCTGTCATCTTCCGTGCGCACGAGCGGGTTGATTTCAACCATCGAGCAATCTTTTTCCACAAATAATGAGAATAGACCTTGAATCATCTCTGCAAATGAATCAGCAGCTTTTCCTTCCAATTTGAGTGCATCAGCTAATTCTTGCACTTGCTGTGCAGTCACGCCTCCTTCCATGTCAACATGCACTTTGTGTATGGCTTCAGGGGTAGATTCTGCGACTTCCTCAATATCCATACCGCCTTCGGTAGATGCCATGATGAGTGGCAGTTTTTCCTCTCTGTCAACTAATATTGCCAAGTAATATTCGTGTGCAATAGCACAACCAGATTCAATGTAGAGATTATTGACAATTTTTCCTGCCTCACCAGTCTGCTTAGTTACAAGTCGGTTACCCAATATATTGGTGGCATAAGTTTCCACATCATCTCGGTTGAAGGCAATTTTAACTCCACCTTCCATCACTAGATCGCTACTTGTTGGGTCATATAGACTTCCTTTTCCACGCCCACCAGCGTGAATCTGGCTTTTCACGGCAACAATTTGGCTCTCCAATTTGTCATATGCGCCCAACGCTTCTTCTACAGTTTTGCAGTGCACTCCATTCTGAACTGGCAAGCCGGCTTCCTTGAACAGTGCTTTACCTTGATATTCGTGGATGTTCATCCCAATGACCTCAACGTGTTCGGCCACCTAGAGCCCGTCTTTGAACACTTGCTCGCGCGTGCATAGAACTAGCAACCCGTCAATCTAATGGGGAATCCCTTGAAGTGAGGGGGCAGAACCGGAGAATGAGGGTTGCCATGCAGGTCATCGTACTAGCCGGCGGATTTGGCACAAGACTTCGCCCGTGGACTAACCATGTTGCAAAGCCACTTCTTCCAATGTTAGACAAAACTCTGCTTGAAAGAGTGGTCGAGGCTTTGCCTGAAGACCTAGTTGACGAAGTGATACTTGCTGCTGGATACAAAATTGATGAGATGCGTACTCACTTTGCTTCTGTAGAATTACCTTACAAAGTCACAATCGTTGAAGAAACTGAACCACTAGGGACTGGAGGAGCAATTGCAAATTGCCGAGGTTATCTACGAGATGAGACATTTTGTGTGATGAACGGGGACCTGCTATCCAGTGTACCAGTACAGGAAATGCTAGACTTTCACAAATCACAAGGTGGTTTAGCAACCATCTCTTTGTGGGAGGTTGAGGACCCGACTCGCTTTGGGGTCTGCGACATCCGAGAAGATGGAAAAATATACCAATTTCAAGAAAAACCTGCATTGGAAGATGCAGTCAGTAACATGATCAATGCAGGATGCTACATTCTAGAACCTGAAGTGTTCGATAGGATGCCAGATGGACCACATAGTATGGAGCGGGATGTGTATACGCCAATAGCATCAGAGGGACTACTGAATGGTTATGCATTTCAAGGACATTTTGTAGATGCTGGGACTCCAGCTTCATGGCTGGAAGGGATGCAGGTATGCATTTCAGGTCAAAGGTGGTCAACTGGTGGATTACGTGGCAACTCTTGGTTTGGTGAAGGAACTGTTGATGGTGGGGAATCATCACATAGTGCAATTGGCCACAATACCGAAATTAGTTCAGGCGCTGAAGTAGTTCGTTGCGCAGTATTAGATAATGCGACAATTGGGCAAAACACTACAATTGTTGAATGTTTGATTGGAGAAGGCGCAATTATTGGTAATCATTCAAAATTAGTCGGTGTAGTTGTAGACTATGGAGTAACTGTTCCTGAAGGGTATTCTCAAGTTGGTGGAGTCTACCCCCCTGAGAACACAGATTAAAGCTAGTGTTACTAATTGGTGCTGGCAAATTGGCAGAATCTTGAAAATATCGTATGTAATAATAAAATAATCTGAGGCTTTGTAATGGATTTCCACGGACTTCAAACCAAAGATATTTCATCCATTTTGCTAATTAATCAAGAAGGACTACCAGGTACTGGAGAAATCTCTGAGGAAGAAATTGCTGATTTACTTACCCTAACAGAACTTGCTCTAGGTGCATATGTAGAAAATGAATTGGTTGGATTTGTTCTATGCCTTCCACCTAAGACGAGATATGGGAGTCTGAACTATGCTTGGTTCAATCAGAGGTACGAAGAGTTCCTCTATGTTGACAGAATAGCTGTATCTGAAAAACATCGAAACTGTATGATTGGGTCTCAATTATACAAAGAAGTCATTGCACATGCTAAACAAAAAAATTGTCCAATTGCTGCTGAAGTTAGTCTTAAGCCACCAAATATTGACTCAATGAGATTTCATGAAAGACATGGTTTCAATGAAATTGGAGAGCTTCATCACGAAAGTAAATCAGTGACAATGATGATGCGTTTATCTTGAATTGATTTTCAAAGGTTAGAGACTAAATCTGCTAATACTAACTCAGGTTTAGTGGATTTTGTAACACCACTTGCTAGCAGCACTCCTTCTGTGTTCAATTGAATTGCCATTGCAACATCTGCTCCATTCTTGACTCCTGCACCACACAGGACGCGAACATCTGGGTTAACTGACTTCACAACGGCAGCCGTTCCTGAAACAATTTCAGGGTCGGCAGTAGTAACTGAAATATCACCGCCAATCAATTCGGGCGGCTCTACTGCAATCATGGTGGGTGAAAGGGCAGCAAGAGCTCTTGCTTCGTCCAAGTCTGCCGCACAAGCGCAAACTGGGAATCCTTCAGGAAGTTGTGTCAGCAGATTTTCTACATGCTCTAGGGATACCTTGTGCTCAGCATGATTGATGATTGTACCACTAGCCCCTCGCTCTATTGCAGTTGATGGGTGGAGCCAACCAGTGTTAGATCCAAAACCCACAGGGTCAAGATGTTGAGTCCATACTTGCAAGGATGGGGCTGCTGCTACAACGGATGCAAGGTCAAAAGCAGAGACTACGGCCACAAAGTCAGCCGAATCAGTAGCTGAATCAGCCGCCTCCATTGCTCTAGCCAGTTGCTCAGCACCAACACCATGCGCTGTCTCGTAGGTCTTGAAATTGACAACTATCAGCGGTCTCATCGCTACTTGCCACATGCAACAATTTGTTGAACCCTTTGGCGCATGGCTACAAGATTCATCAATCAAGATTTGGATTATATATTCCATCTGGAGCGAGTTGAGGGAGGAGGTATTGTCCATCAGTAATCAAAGCAAATACCTGCACGTCCATGCTTTCAAGCAACTCTTTTGAACACGGTTCCCATTCATTTGTAATGCCATCACAGGTTGCTGTGTCATTGAGAATACCCATATTACTGACTTGTGCCCAATAAATATACTCGATAGCCATGCATCCATAATCACATGTTTCATCATCATAATGATACCACGCATCTTCAGGATAACTGCTTGGGTGGTCAATAAATTGCCCACCACGTGCCTCGTCCATTGCACTAGAAAGTAACGAAGAGTCAGGTTGGAATCCAAAAGCATCAGGATAAATGTTGGCGTGGCCACGATGATTGATAGTGTGCATTATTTCCTCTACGGTAGCATCTGAGCCCCAATGACCCGTTTGAGTAGGGTCAACTTCTTCTGCGTATAGTACTGCACTAACACCTTGCCCACGATAATTATCTTCAAAATTCTTGTACCCCGGTGAGCCATCGTAATCAAACATAGGAATCATCGCACTGACATTTTGAAGGCGATTGAGTAGTACAGAATCATCAACCGCTCCATCTTCATCATTATCCAGTAATTCAGCTAGCACAGAAGCGGCATGAAACACTTGGTCGTCTCGTAATCCAGATTCAGCATATATTCCTAAACCAAATACATCTACATATTTGGTAAAGCAACCCATACCACTTTGGTTGGGATTAGGGTTTGCTTGAATTACAAAATTTGAGACATTGGATGTAATCTCTGATTCAAGTTGCTCAGTGTCACAATCTTGATTTTGATTATTTGGTGGCCCATCTCCATCACGCCACCCAAGTCCCCCTTCATCTATTTTGAAAACCTCAGCCAAATTGAAAGTTTGCTGACCGTATCCCTCTGAATTCAAATCAACCCATGCTTGAGCATATTCTAATGCGGTCCCATTATTTTGCCAATTTTGTTCTAATTCCAAAGCAACTTCTTCGTATGCTAAATCGTCGTATTCATCATGAAAGCAGCCAATTGCGGTGCCATAATTTTCAAGTTCATATTCAGCAATAAATGAATAAACCGCTGCTTGATAAGGATCATGTGGCCAAATCATGTCACATCCTTCATTGTCAAAAAATACATCAAATACTTCATCTTCCCAAAGATCAATCAATGCAATAGAACTGATAATAAAAAAGAAAATAACAACCGGCGCAATAAATTTCCATGGTGGTTTCTTGGATATTGCAGGGACTATTTCACCCATGGCACCCCAATCTCCTACTATGAGAGTAGGTGGTTTAGAGCCAAAATCATCTTTTTCATCTCTAAAGATGCTCATTCAATCCCGCCCATTCTACAAACTTCATTGTAATGATCTTCACTAACTGGTTGCACACTTAATCGCTGACCCTTAGCTAGTAATGGCATCCCTTCCAACTGAGGGTTTGCCTTGAGTTCTGGCAGGCTGACGATTTCATCCATGGCTTGCATGGCTTCAATATCGACCATCATCCATCGCGGATTCTCTGGACTTGCTTTCTCATCAAAATACTTTGAAGATGGGTCTTGGGCTGTATGGTCTGGATATCCTTCCTTGCATACCCGAGCAACGCCCGCTATATGGGGAGGTTTGCAATTTGAATGATAGAATAGTACGATATCTCCTATTTTCATGTCATCTCTCATTGTATTACGGGCTTGGTAATTCCTAACTCCATCCCAATGAGTATGTCCATCTTCAACTAACTGCTCCCAAGGATAAACATGGGGTTCAGATTTCATGAGCCAATAGGATGTCATGAGTCTCGGGGTGGGCTTATACTTGAAAATCTTGACATATTATGTCAAAACAATTTTGAGAATCAGTCTGATGAATATTAGTTGATAAAATCGAGGTTGTAGTGGAGCCCCACGTTCTCATCTCTTTGTATTGAAGCAGATATGACTAATTGAGCAAGTTGAACCATGTTGCGCAATTCAACAAGTTCTCTTGAAGGTAGGCAACGCCGCCAGATTCTATCTACTTCTTCATCTAAGAGTGCTAAACGCCGTTTCGCTCGGTTCAATCTCCAGTTTCTTTTGACAAGCCCTACATCATCACTCATAGTCGAACGTAATTCTGAGCGATCATGGACTAGTGGAGCGTGTTCTTCTAAGTTGGCCAATCCCTCCGCTCTCCAATCAGGTAGTGGTGATTTGATGGCCCCCTCTTCTGAAAGCCACTCTTTGACTCGCTCTCCAGCGCGGTAAGAGAATACTACTGCTTCGAGTAGTGAATTGCTGGCCAATCGATTAGCCCCGTGCAGACCGGTACAGGCAACTTCTCCTATTGCGTATAATCCCTCTACCATTCTATCACTCAAGGTGGAACAGGTCGGGTCTTCAACTTGTAAATCTCTCTGCAATACTTCACCCCAATGGTTCACTGCGAGGCCGCCAACGATGTAGTGTGCAGCTGGTGCAACCGGAATTGGGTCAACACCGATTTGAAGTCTATTTTGGCGCATCTTGCTAGCGATGTTTGGGAATCTATTGGTAAGATGTTCTGAATCAAGGTGTTCGGTAATTAGCAGAACATGTCGGCGCCCACTGCGCTTCAATTCAGCATCTGCAGCACGGGCAACGATATCTCTAGTGGCAAGGCTCCCTCTTGCATCGGTGTGGCGCATAAATGAGAAATCATTTGGGTCAGCATCGGGATTTTGCTGTTTAGCTGCCCTCCATTGAGTGAGGTTTTCTGCAGTCATCAAGACGGCACCATCGCCTCGAATTGCTTCTGTAATCAAGAATGGCTGATTGCCATTGTTGGTGTAAGCGGTTGGATGAAATTGTACGAACTCAAGATCTCTGACAGCAGCACCTGCTCTTACAGCCATAGCGATCCCATCACCTGTAGCAACGGATGGATTGGTAGTATGCCTCCATAACTGTCCAGCCCCTCCTGTGGCAAGCAGAACTGCTCTACTTGGTAGAGTGAATACGGAGCCCTTAGATTCGAGACACCAGAGCCCTACGACCTTTCTATGTTCGGAGTGCCTATCCTCTAATATCAAGTCAAGGGCTAAACAATCCTCGTAAATTGTGACATTTTCCTCGGCTCTACATGCTGCAATCAGCGCCCTCTCAATTTCGGCACCAGTGGCATCTTTTGCATGCAAAATGCGTCTTTCTTTATGGCCGCCTTCCATGGCTAAACTGTAATTGCCACCATCTCCACGATCAAAATTGACTCCTTCAGCAATCAGGTCTTGAATTCGCTCGGCAGCCTCATTGACGACCATTCTAACGATTTCTTCATCGCACAAACCTGCTCCTGCTGAAAGCGTGTCTTGGACATGCGCCTCTAGCCCTGAACTATTTGACGATTCAAGAACTCCTGCAATGCCACCCTGGGCGTAGTTAGTAGAGGAGTCTGACAGTCGCTGTTTAGTGACCAACGCGACCTCTTGTCCACCTCTAGCACAACGGATGGCTACAAACAGCCCAGCAATCCCTGAGCCGACGATGGTGACATCAACCATGACAGCCCTCCGGGCTATGCTCCCTTACTCATATGAATTGAAGATTACTACCTCGGCATCTAGAAAAAACGATACGAGCGGTCATTTCCTCCTCTTCTTTTGCACAAATCCTATCATGTCACAGGGTTGCCTTGAGTTTGATGAAGAAGGCGAAGCCGTTGATTTTCGCGGTAATTGGCGTCCTATTGCTTTCCTTCGTGATTTACAATGTAGAAGTGGGCCTATACTACTTCCAATACCCCGATGAATTAATCCATTACAAGATGGAATTAACTGAGATTTTCAGTGGGAGTTGCAGTAAAGAGGCCATAAATGAAG
>Ga0208408_1000768_pt1 | contig 19726 bp, 12 predicted proteins | sample ETNtaG_4_FD_185776 | JGI IMG/M metagenome (GOLD analysis project Ga0208408, IMG submission 185776) | Marine microbial and viral communities from oxygen minimum zone, Eastern Pacific Ocean - ETNP201406SV67 (SPAdes) (version 2) | ecosystem: Environmental > Aquatic > Marine > Oceanic ... | reverse complement strand
TTGCGGTTTAGGACTTGGATGGATTCCATATCTTCGCCCTGAACCATTCATCATTATCCTACTGCCGATGGCATGTATAGCACTTGGAAATGGATTATTTCAGCCGACACAAAATACACTGTTAACGTTGGAAGCACGCTCCTCTAAGTTAGATTTGGGTCGAGTCATGGGTGCACAGGAAGGTTTTGGCGCACTATCTCGAATCATAGGTCCTATTCTAGCTGCATTTGTTTGGGCGGAAACTGTAGATGGAACAGGGTTTTGGACATATCATACAGTTTTCCGTCTGAGTTGTATTTTGACAATCATCGCAGCATTGTCCCAGATTACTTTGCGTTTGAACAGTGTTCCGGAGGAAGAATAGATGTCAAAACCGATGATTGTATGTCATGGGGGTGCTGGCCACACGGCCAAAGATCAACCGGGTGTTGATACGGCAGCCGATGTTGGTTGGGCAATTCTATCAGATGGTGGCTCCGCACTAGATGCCGTTCTAGCGGCTGTTGAGGTTATGGAAAATGACCCCGTACTCAATGCTGGGACTGGAGGTCGTAAACGTGCAGATGGTTCAGTCCAACTAGATGCTGCAGTAGCCACATCAGATGGCCGTTTAGGGGCAATCATGGCTATCGAAGATACCCCGAATCCTATTTTTGTCGCCGCGGGATTACTCAATGAACAGTTCCACATTCTTGTTGGTGATGGTGCCCGAGATTGGGCAGATGCTCAGGGTTATCCTAAGGCCCACGTCCAAGGAAGTGATTCCCCTTCAGGAAATGATACAGTTGGATGTGTTGCCATCGATTCGGATGGATTGATGGCTGTTGCTTCTTCGACTGGAGGTTGTACAGGCCGACCCCGTGGCCGTGTTGGGGATACCCCTTTGTGGGGTCCTGGCTTATGGGTCGACAATGATATTGCCATTGCTGCAACGGGAATCGGTGAAGAAATAACTCTCAAAATGCTATGTCATCGTGTTGCCACACATTCTGGAAATTTACAGGAAAAACTGACGTATGGTATTTCACTTTTTGACACCTCTATCGAGGTAGGGTTGATTGGTATCACCTCTCAAGGAGAGGGTCTTGGTTTCGCCAATACAGGGATGCCCTGGGCGATTAGGAGTGAAAATCTGTAAGCATTTGCTCGAGTGCAGTATTGATTTGTAAAATCAATGTTCCAAATTCCATAGGTATATTTGGGTCCTCATAGAGTTCTTCCAACTTTGCTTGAGTAATTGCAATTCGAACATCAAGTTGCTTATTTTTATTGAGAAGCCAATTCTCGACTGCATCTTTCGCACCCTTTCGGATGTTCCGGGGTACTTTCTGATCATCCAATTGTGTAATTACGCTAGCAATTTGTTGCATTCGGTTCTCGATATCGGCAGTCATTGTAATCCCCTAAACCTGTGCTCACAACTTCGGGGGGGCCGAGGCTGCTTTAAGTCGCTTTGCAGTGCAAGTGCTGAGTAGCATGACTGAAGGCAACTTCGAATTGGAACTCGTCCAGTGGGTACGACTCGGAGTACTCATCCTGTGTTTTGGAGGAGCTGCGTGGCTTGACCACAAAACTCGCAGGGTTTCTAACGAATGGTGGTGGGCTTGGTCCAAACCAACTTTGTTCCTATTGTGTCTTGAACTTCTGATTCTTGAAGCGGATTGGATGATTTGGCTTACAGCATCCGCAACAGTGGCTTTTGCTTCAACTGCATTGATTGGGCGACCTGATATTTCAGATATTATGAATGGCTCAATCATCGATATCATCGTGACAATTTGGTATTTTGTGAGTGGAGTTGGGCTCGTAATGGGGGCTATGGAATATGGTCCGATATTAATGGATTTTTTCGACCCGGATGCCCCAGTTGTCACTGAGGCCGCACTTCTTTGGGGCCAGATGGTCATCATGGGTTTCGTATTGATTTTCTTTGAAATGGCATGGAGATTTAGAATGCTACATGGTGGTGCTGATGCAAAAGCTATGATGTTAGCAACATTGTTGATTCCGTCCTGGAATGGTGCTGCTTACCCCATATTATCCTCAAATGAGGAATTTTCAACATCCATGCCCCCTGCTCTTTCCCTACTAATTTGGGCCGGTTTGGCATTCCTTGTTCTGCCAATATTAATGATTGTTAGAAATGCTAGTTCTGGAGACTTGATGCCACTTTCAATGTCGTGGCATGCATCACGAATGCCATTGTCTGAAATTCAGAATAATCATGTTTGGTTGCTAGAGGAAGTTACTGACAAACCGGATGGGTCACGAGGTGTAATTCGTCGTATGCGTCCTGTTCGTGGTAGTCGAGCCGAAACAGATGTTGACGCAGTTATTGATGAATTACAGGCAGAAGGTTTGGATAAAGCCTGGGTTACTGCCAAGCATCCGTTCCTCTTGTTTGTGTTCCCAGCAATCATCCCGTTGATTTTGATTGGAGATCCAATCGCTTGGTTATTTGGCGTTCTCTAATTTTGTGAATCAATCATACATTCGCATCGATTTCCACGTTGAAATGTACCTCAAGCGATACGGTCAACAGTCTCTGGAGTAATTGCTTCATCCTTTGTTACACGGAATGAGATTGCTTTGAGATTCTCAGGTCCATTTCTGAATTTGCGGATGACCATGCGCGTTTCAAAGTCTGTTCCGAGCATTCCTACTTCGAATTCCATCACGATATCACAAATCGCAAATAATTCACGTTCAACAGATTTGTCAACCATGTCGTGTGATACATTGAGAAGAAGGATTCCTCGGTGAAGTTGGGTGTGAGCCTGAATCATTCGTAGCATCGAAATAACCCGAGATGGTTCATTTCGTGCGAAGAAAAAGTCAAGATTGTCTACAGCCGCTCTGAAGTAGGGAGGGAGTGCAGTCATCTGACTCGTGAGGTCGGTTAGGTAATCGTGGACCTCATTTTCTACGAAACGTGTCTGAGCCAATTTTTGGATATCTTGCATTGTAAACCCTTCAAGGCGAAATTTACTCGCTCGAAGGTCCCTTTCGAGGACATTGCGGTTGTACTCTTCACCCATGGTTCGTACCATGATGTCAATGGGCCAGTCATATCGTCGATACAAAGAGAGAATTTCAGCCTGGCTTTCAGCGGTTGAGACTAGAAGTGTATTTTCTGGATCTTCAGCAACAGACGTAAATTGCTTGGCAAACAAATCCATCCCAGCACCCTGATTTCCAATGGCCAATAGTGTAAATCCTCTAGGAATACTCCCTTTATTCAAGGGACTTCCCGTAAGAATTGAATCGAATTTAGGTGCTCCAATGCTGGCCATATCGCCATAGAATTCTTCATCATCAGTATCAAATCGTACGGTAGTTGTCATTTTTTACACCTTCAATGAATGACGACCTGTCCTCTGTCGATGAGGTCTGTGCAGTACAGATCTAAATTTGCCAAAACACCAGGTGGTGTTTGGTCTGGCACGTTGATAATTGCAGTGAGGACTTCTCTTGCCCGGAACGTATTGATGAATGTGTGGAGGTATTCGGCCAGCATTCTCTTTTCATTGTAAATAGAAAGGGCATTTACCGAATCCAATACAACAAAACTTCCAGTTTCAGTATGTTCGCCCAAATGATACAATGTCTGTAGCATAATTGATTCCAACATGATTGGACTATCAACGAATCGAACATTGGGATAAGGTACCTCTGTACCGCCGATGAACCCACTTGAAACTGTGTCAATGAATTGGATGCCACTGGAATCGATTCCAATTAGCTCAAGGTTTTGAATAATTTCAGTCGCACTACGTGATGCACAAATGTAGACGCCTCGCATCTGGAATCCCTGAATTAGTGGTTGCAGAATAGAGGCAATGATTAGTTCTGAATTACTCGTTCCTACTCTAACTTGAATCGCTGAAGATGGTGTCGCCTCTTCGGCCAATTGTTGAGCGATTCCGGCATCCAACTCAATCATTTATGGCACCCCACTTCAACATCGGAGTGAGCATGACACCCTTCGGTGTCAATTCTAGAGCATATTTCGCTCGCGCATGAGATGTCCCTCGCATCTTGACAACCTGAACGAACCGAAGCAGGTGTCCCATTCGTTCCACATCCCCTAGTACAATAATCCCGTCGAGAATGGCTTCTTCTACACCGAAAGAAGACCAGTATGCCTTGGCACCAGATGATGTAATTTCGGATACCAATAGAGCGGTGCAACCAAGGGTTGCAAGGGCCTTACCAAGTTTGAACAAGAAATCACGAATCAACTGTTCACTGGGAATCTTGTAGCAAAGAGTAGTTACTGAATCAATGACCAATCGAGTCACACCAATTGTATTGACAATATCTGTAATTGACTTGACCATCGCATCGATATCAGATAATTCGAAAGTCGACTTTGTCATTCCCAGCCAAGAGAACAGAACGTCCATGTCGAAGACATTGATTAATCCCTGATCCACCAATCGCATCTCAAAGAAGTCAAACTGGCGCACGTTTTCAAGAAGTTTAACCGAAGGTTCTGTTGCTGAAAAGTGTGCGCAAGCCTCTCCATTATTTGCACCATTGACAAGGAATTCCATGCACATAGTCGTCTTTCCAGAACCACAAGTTCCAGCGACAAGAACGGTCGAACCGTAAGGGATACCACCTCGCAAAATTTCGTCCAGTCCGGGGATTCCGGTGACACACCGGTCACGCTCGTACTGGGGGTTGGGCAACATGGGAACAGTACGCGATTCAACAGGCTGTAGATAAGCCGATTGACTCAGCAATGCCAAAATGACCCAACTAAGAGGTTCCTTCACCAACCGGGGGTTCCGCCGTCAACTGCAGTCCAATTCGTCAAACTGCTTGTCGACCCACCCAAGTTGTACGTCATTGAGTGATTGGATTGAATGCTCCACGTATGGTCCCAAGTGACGACGACCACGTTCTGCGTAAGCACGGTGCCGGGACGAGTCCATCCTAGTGTGATTGAATCACCCTCTGCCGCCAAAGAATCAATTGTTCCTGTTCCAAGAACTCCAGATGAACCTAAATCAATCATCATTACATTATTTGGATTGTATTGTGTTACGGAATTTCCAGTGCAGATTATTCGTTGTCCAGCTCCTATTGCACCATCTCCAATCAATTCAAATGCTCCTGGCCTAGATAGGCTCCATCCTGAAAGATTCATTGCAAACCCATCTGGATTTTCAAGTTCGACCCATTCAGGTGGTCCATTCAACGGGTCCGCCATGAATTCTGTAATTCGAATTCCCGATGGTTCTCGACCTGCATTGTGAACTTCCAATGTAACTCTAACCATTTGGTTATCCAAATGCATAGTTCTACTAGCAGTAGAACCCTGAGTACCTCCAGTGCGAGACGAACCATCGGAGAAGACGACATCGCCAATATTGCTTTCATCATTACTTTGTACAACAATTATTGTAAGATTTAGACTCAAACCTTCTTCAATCCCCAGTCCATGAATGAGTCGATCCTCCGTGATATTTCCTAGAGCCGTAATTCGCCTCATATCCAAGTGTCCACTCCCGTCTCCAATTGCGGGTAACAAATCTGCAGATTGTAATGTACTCGCATTGAAATTATGCCAATCTTCGGTCCCATTTGCAATATCCCGAATCCCTGAATCTCTCAATACAACATAACCCTTGGAATCAGTCAGTTTTTCAAGACCATCGATGGTCATTTTATCGAGGCGATCAATTTCAGCAACATTACTGCCGAGTTTCAATTGACTCAGTGCGAGAAACGCACTGACAATTACCAAGAAGAGGACAAAGGCTGAAAGGAACTCAACTACGGCTGTTAATCCCCTTTCATCGCGCACTTTTCGTGCGTCGGCGACTGAGCCCCCCCCTCGCATCATCAGGTCGCCATAAAGGTCGCATCCATCAACCCTGTGGCTCTTTTCATACTGTGCTACAATCCTTCTCACACTGTATCGGTTCGCCGAGGGGTATTTACGGGCCGTTTGTGGTCGTCGCTTCAATGGGTTCTTTTCCACGCGCCCGTAGGGCGCGGAACCGACACCTTGCCAGCGGTCTGGTTTTACTTGTTTTTTTGAGTTCATTTGTATCATTATTGACACCGGTTCAAGCCAGTATTGCCAATGATGACGTTGCAATTGTTTCCGCCATTGAACCTTCACCAGGGGTCTATTATGACACATCCGATATTGTTGATTGGACACCACAAATATTGGTTGAAAATCAGTATGATTACGATGCAGACCTCAGAACAATTGACCTGGAAATTTGTGGTGGTGATTATACTGGCCTTGCCAATTGTCCAACACCACACATCCTCAAACAGGGTCAAGCACAATCTCAAAACCTGAACCGTTCTAGTTCTGAAGGTCATTCCGAAGTTGTCTCATTCCACTCATTTTTGTGGTTCATTGATACAGATGATATCATCACATATTCAGGTATATTCACTGTCATGTTCCATTTCCAAACCGAAGATAATAATCCCGCAAATGATCATCTTAGATATACAATCGTAATCGAAGAAGATTTGATTGATTTGGTTGCAAATGGTCATGATGTTGACACCTCGGAAGTATTCAACAGCAATGTACCAATCCCGGCGAATCTCGATGTTCAGGCTCGTTCATGGCCAAGCACGTCTAATTTCTCTACCGGATGGTCGATGCATTTGATTTCCCCTCTCGTGGCGGAATCACAAGATTGTGTGGACTGGGAGATGAACTACACCGGTCAGGGGAATATGGAGGGGACCGGTGAACTCATTATTCACACGGCAACCCATTACAATGCCACATCATCTCAATATTTCTTACCTTATGACATCATAGTTGGATTGACCAACACATCAACCAAACTACTCGGGAATATTGCCGTAACTGGTTCTGGGTTCGGTATCAATCACAATGTCGAAGTCATAGCCACATGGAATGGAAGTGAAGTCTACACTGAGAATTGGGCATTCACTGGAGATGGGAACAGCCAGACACAGACATACAACACTGATTTAGAAAATGGGACACTATGCTTCACTGTAATTTTGACAATTGACGAAATGCAGGTCGCCCAAGCCAGTCATGAATCGGGAGGTTACAGTGGTACTTTCAATTCTGCATTAATTCCACTTCCAGATATCGTTGCTCCCTTCCCTGGTGTCTTCGAGGTCAGGGCAAGTGTGAACGGGACGTTATTGGATCCGAATTCACACAATGATATGATTGCCTTTGATATTACAGTGAATGACACCACGGACGTTTGGATAAGAGATGTAGTTCCTGCTAGAGGCACCACCTCATACGTATTTCAAGGGGGGGAATATCTTGTGCGCTACCCCTATGGTGAACAATCTATTCGAGTAGTTTCTGGAAATATAGGCTGGGTCACCACCAATGCATTGATCGAAATAAATCTCTACAATTTACAGAACAACGAGTTTGCAGCTGGCCCATATTCGTGCACTGTCACACTAATACCCGGTGAAGAAATCAATTGTGATTTTGATTTCTCATCCACTGGTGTTTTCACCTTAAATGCCTCAATTACAACAATTAGTGGCCATATTGATTCATCACAAAGTGACAATTGGTTTGAGCAAAACATCATTGTTGATTTCGGGGCAATCAACCCTACAATTGCGAATCCAACCTCTGGTGATGTGTATGAAACTGGCCAAAATATTCTCGCAGTAGCAGGTGTTGACCCACAAGCACCGATGCCACTGAATTATACTTGGAAGATGAATTTCATGGAAGTGCTTGGCTACGGTTCAGTCGCCAATATCACATTACCTATGGGGGAATGGGTCATCACACTTTACGTGACAGATGGTGTTGGGAATCTAGAGATTGCCACTCAATCAATCAGAATCCTCAATCGTGTTCAGTTCGAATCAATGCCTTATGTGGCCAGTGGTGTTTCAGTATCTACATTCTCAATGGAACTTATCTTTGATGAACCACAATTGCCACACCCTGGTGAATTCTATGGCGAGGCATATAACAAGGGCAAGGAACCGTTAACGATGTTCAATCTCTCAATGGATTCTCCCTATGGTGTCGATATTAGCGTAGATAGTCTGGAGGCTTGGCTTGATTTGGATTATTTCCTGCCCGCCTCAATTAATAGAAGCACTGTGGAAATATTACGACTTCCAGATTGGTCTAGTACAGTTACTGAAGAATTGACTGGTGATGATCATTTCGTTGTTGATGAAAATGGTACACTACACCTTGTAACCTTTGGAGACGTAGGTGGTTCATTCATTATTATTGGGGAATTGGACTCCATCAATGTCAATCCTGCGAATCTTACAATTGTACTACAGCAAGATGGTCAAGTAATGATTAATTGGGAAAATGAAGGTGATAATTCAAATCCATACTTTGGTGGTTGGAGAATATACCGAAAGGACATGTTCCGCTTTAGTTTCCCCTTTGAATCTGAGACTCAATTTAGTTCAGCCACTAGTGGTTATGTTGTTACTGATGTCTCCCCCCAAACGACCTCTTGGCAAGATCCTAATTTTTGGGAGCAAGGTACCTGTTTGTCATATCTTGTAATGTCACATTCTAGAGCCGGATTGACTGATTGGCGATTTGGCAATGTAACTAATGCCGTATGGAACCCTATTACTGAACGCATGGTCGTTGACGAAGTATGTGTTGACAACGCCAATCCAGAAACCACCATTGATGGGCTACGCGCCTCAGTGACATTCACCAATGCCACACAAAAACACACTGTACATTTGACGTGGGAATGGCCTGAAATTGATGCGGAAGGCCCGTTGACTTGGAACTTATATCGCTCCCAACTAGTCTTGCCTAGTGTCACGTACATGGAACCATTAGTGACCGGATTGCAAGGAATCCCAGGGGAATCAGCGTGGTTTAATGAAACAGAGAATAATTTCCTCGAATCAATCAAAGTTGAGCAAACTTACTACTATGTTCTAGTTCCATTCGATGAAGTAGGGAATAGCGATTATCTCGTTCGTCAGGGCAATGCAATTCAAGTTGAAGTTGATGATATGTTCTGGGACTACCCGAACAATCAGCCACCACTCGAAGGCTGCCGCGATAGTGATGCTGAAAATTATGTTCCAGATGCTTTGATTGATGATGGTAGTTGCACTTATCCGTGGAACACCCGCCTTGAGAATGATCTAAAAACCGGACCATTCCAGCAAGCTGGAATAATTTGCCTTGCATTATCAGTTCTAAATATCCTAATGATTCCAATGCTGATTAACAAGTATAAGGAGCAGAAAAAGAAGACCAAGCGAAGACTTGCAAGAGAACGTCGTTTTTCTGATTCCGATGATTTTGCTGACGACCTCGAAGATTTCATCGGTTGATGGCGCGACGTGGGAGATTCGAACTCCCGTGGGTGAACCCACTGGTTTAGCAAACCAGCGCAATGGCCAGGCTATGCGAACGTCGCAGTAGCCGCGCCACCCTTCATTTTTGATTTAAGGCGAGTGGTTTGGTCACTCTTCTCCATCATCACCTGGTTCTTGTTGTGCGGCTTCGAATTCTTCTCGATCAATAACCCCATCTTGATTGGTGTCCATCGAATCAAATTCATCCTCTTCATCAATCAGTTCAGCAGGTAATCGTGCCGTGAATATAATCTGGTCAACAAATCCATCTTTGTTTTTGTTTCTTAGTTCCATGACCCGGGTTCCCTTGGTAGCCTTGCCAGTGGTTTCCTTTGTTTGATCGGCTCGAACTCTAATCATCATACCTTTCCCGGTCAATATGAAAAGTTGGTCTCCAAGATCAGGGATGGTGTGAACACGAACAATTTCATCCTCATCTCCAAGTTTCATGGTTGCGACTCCACCTGCGCCCCTGTTCGTCTTCCTGTAACCATCTCTCTCTTGTACAATAACATCATCATCATCAGAGATGGCCTTTCCTGTGGATTCATCGATTACAGGAATCATTTCACCAGATCCAAGTCGACTTCTCTTGCCCATCCCGAACTTCGATAATGTGAGGACATGTGTATCTTCATTGGAGGTTGCGATCATGCCAACAACCGCATCTCCATCTTTGAGTTTCATACCTCGTACACCAGCTGTCACTCTACCTTGGACCTTAACGGTAAATCCAGTAGAACCATCAGGTAATTCCTTTGTTTGACTAGGCTTGAACCTGCATGCGCGCCCGTTCTTTGAGACAAGTACAACATGATCTTCTTCTGTTGCTTCACGAACAGCAACCAATGTATCGCTTTCAGTCTTGAATTTCAGCGCAAACTTACCATTACGATTGATTCGTGTATAGTCTCCAAGATTTGAGCGTTTCACAACTCCCTCATGTGTGGCAAAGATGAGGTAGTGCCCCTCAGGATTTTCCTGTACATCTTTAGAAATCGGTAGAATAGTGACGACTTTCTCATCCTCACGCAATCGTTCAATTAGATTTCTGATGTGACTTCCTCTGCTGAGTCTACTTCCTTGTGGAGTTTCCCAAGCTTTCAGTCCATAGACCCGTCCTTGATCTGTGAAGATGAGTAGGCGATCTTTACTGAAGCAGGTTAGGATTGATTTCGGGAAATCTTCATCCTTTGTTGTAACACCTTTCAGTCCCTTCCCGCCACGGTTCTGCACACGGAATGCTTCAACTGGAAGGTGGCGAATGTAGTTATCTTCGGATAGGGAAATGACAATTGCTCGCTCTTCTACCAAATCTTCTCTGTCCATGGATAGTGGCATTGGGTCAATATTGGTTCGACGTTCATCCCCATGCTTCTCAACCATTTCATCCAATTCACTGAGTAGGATTTCCAACTGTCGGTTTCGACTACTCAGGATTGAATTATATTCTGCAATGGACAATTTGAGTTCGTTGAATTCATCATCCACCTTTTTGGTATCCATCTTTGACAATTGGTAAAGTCGTCGTTCAGCAATAGCCTTTGCTTGTGGCTCTGTAAAGTCAAATGCTGCCATCTTGCCGAAATTTTCCTCGCCTCGGAGTACCTTCTCAAAGTGTTCACGACTTTCAGCACCTTTACCTGCTGCAACAACATCATCGATTCGTGCTTGTGCCTTGACCAAGCCTTCTAGGACGTGAGCGCGAGCTTCAGCCTTCGAGAGATCGAATTGAGTTCGTCTTCGGATGACTTCTTCTCTGTGTCTAACATACGCGTGTAGGATGACTGGCAGTGTCAATTGCACAGGTTCTCTGTTGATGATGCCCATCATGTTGGCTGAGTATGATTCTTGCAACCGACTAGATCGATACAATTGATTCAATACGGCATGAGGGTCTGCATTTTGCTTAATTTCGATGACTACACGAATCCCTTCTTTACTTGATTCGTCACGAATATCTCTGATTCCTTTGACAGTTTCCTTGCTGACAAGTTCAGCAATTCCTACCAGCATCCCAGCTTTCTTGACCTGGTACGGGATTTCGGTGACAACAATGCGCTTTCCATTATTATCATCATGAACTTCACACTGTGCCCGTACATGGAATCGGCCGTGTCCGGTTTCATACATATCTCGAATCCCGTCGATACCGTGAATGGTGGCTCCAGTGGGGAAATCTGGGCCCTTGAGGAGTTGCATATATTCTCCAACATCAATTGTTGGTGGATTCTCAGGGTTTCCATTTTCAGTCCCCTCTTCTAGAATACGATCGACGTGGAGGTGAATCGCTGAAGCAACTTCGGGTAAATTGTGAGGAGGGATTTTTGTTGCCATTCCAACAGCAATCCCATCACTTCCATTCAGGAGTAAGTTCGGCAATCTAGCGGGTAAAACTTCGGGTTCTTGCTCGGAATCATCGAAGTTAGGTTGGAAATTAACGGTATCTTTCTTGATATCCTCCAACATATGTTTGGACAAACGGTCGAGTCTACTCTCAGTGTAACGCATGGCAGCAGGGGGGTCACCGTCTATACTACCGAAGTTTCCTTGCCCATCCACCAATGGGTAGCGTAAACTGAAATCTTGTGCCATTCGAACCATTGTATCGTAGATTGATTGATCGCCGTGTGGGTGGAATTTTCCCATCACTTCGCCGACGGAACGAGCAGATTTGGAGTATGATCTGTCTGAGGTGTGTCCGGCTTCATGCATGCCAAATAGAACACGTCGATGAACAGGTTTCAGTCCATCTCGTACCTCTGGGAGGGCACGTCCGATAATTACAGACATTGCATAATTGATGTAGGATGTTCTCATTTCATCGTCGACAGTATGGCGAACTTGATTGTCAGTTGGGTTTGCTGGTAATTCATCATCACTCATTTTATCACCTCATACATCCACATCTGCATCCGCAGCATGTAGTTCAATGAAAGCCCGACGATCGGGTACATCGTCACCCATCAACGTCTCGAATAAGGAGGAAGTTTCACCAGCGTCACTGAAATCATTTGCTGTAACTTTCAGCAATGTTCGGTTGGCTGGGTCCATGGTAGTGGTCCAGAGTTGGTCTGGATTCATTTCACCAAGACCTTTGTAACGTTGAATTCCAATTTTCGCATCAGGCTTGTCTTCGTGGAATTCCTCGATGATGGCATCTCTTTCAGCATCGGTATAGGCGTACTTCGATGTCCGTCCACGTGTAACCATATACAGGGGTGGTTGAGCAATATACACATTTCCAGACTCGATTGCGGGCCTCATAAATCGCCACATGAATGTCAGAATAAGTGTACGGATGTGTGCCCCGTCAACATCCGCGTCAGTCATAATGATGACTTTACCATAACGTAATTTTTCAACATTGAAGAACGTCTCAGAGTCTGCAAGAGATTCCTCTCCATCTTCCAATTCAGGGGGGTTCCCGACCCCTGCGCCAAGGGCTTTAATCATGGTTTGAATCTCGTTATTTTGGTAGATTCTTGCTTGATTTCGGAGTTGCCTTTCGACATTGAGAATTTTTCCACGAAGTGGCAAAATTGCTTGGGTTCTTCGATCACGCCCAGTCTTGGCTGAACCACCAGCAGAATCACCTTCTACAATGTAAATTTCACATTCCTCGGGATTCCTGCTTTGGCAATCAGCGAGTTTGCCAGGGAGTCCACCGCCTTCGAGCACACCCTTTCTTCGAGTCAAGTCCCGTGCCTTACGTGCTGCTTCTCTTGCTTTACTTGCAAGGACAGCTTTGTCGATGACGATTTTTGCAACAGATGGATTTTCTTCAAAATGCTCAGCAAGTTTTTCGTTGACAATACTCTCAACAATTCCCGCAACTTCATTTGAAACCAATTTGTCCTTGGTTTGGCTAGAGAATGAGGGGTCGGGGTGCTTGACACTGATGACGACAGCAATACCTTCCCTGACATCATCTCCTGAGAGTTTATCGACATTTTTCAGAAGGTTGCGGCTCTTAGCATACCTGTTAAGGGACCCCGTTAGGGCACTGCGGAGACCAGAGAGGTGAGTTCCACCATCACGATTTCGGATGATATTTGTGTAGCACTGGATCACTTCGTTGTAAGCATCAGACCATTGCATGGCCAATTCGATGTGGATTTCACCTTCTTCGATTTCTCGCATTCCTTTGATGTATACAATGTCGTTATGGATTGGATTTCTACGCTCATTCAATTGTGAAACGAATTCTGAGATGCCACCGTCGTATTGGTGTTCGACAATTTCAGGAGTATCCCCTCTTTGGTCGACAATGGTAATCTTTAGACCAGCATTAAGGAAAGCAGTTTCACGTAGTCTTGTATTGAGGATATCATAGTCAAATTCCGTGACTGTGGTGAAAATACCCATGTCTGGCTTGAATGTAATCGCAGTACCTGTCGAACTACAATCTCCAACGACTTCCAAACTACCCTGTGGTTCACCTCGGGCATAGGTTTGTTCGTACAATTTCCCATCTCTCTGGATGGTCATTTTCAGCCATTCGGATACCGCGTTGACAGCAGATACGCCAACTCCATGCAATCCACCTGAGACTTTGTATGATGCATTATCGAATTTACCGCCAGCGTGCAATTTTGTCATGATGACTTCAGCTGCACTGATCCCATATTCTGAATGAATTCCAACAGGGATGCCGCGTCCATGGTCTACGATTGTGACGGACCCATCTTTTTGCAGTACGATTTCAACTGCATCACAATATCCTGCGAGGTGCTCATCAACAGCATTGTCCACAACTTCCCAAATGCAGTGGTGCAGGGCTGAACCATCGTGCGGGTCACCCAAATACATACCAGGTCTCTTGCGTACTGCCTCGAGTCCTTCGAGGACTTGGATACTATCTGCTTTGTAGTCGGAATCGGTCATGTTTCCATCTCTCTATTTTATATTGTCTGAGGACCCCCGTAGGGGGTCCTCACCAGTTGTTCTTGGGTGGCCTGTCGGGGTTATTGAATGATTCGCTATATCCTGTGAAAAAACACCCATTTCGGACATTCTCTACCGACCCAAAAACGTGCCATTATCACCCTCTCGTTGTTTGATATTTACTGTAGCAAATATCCCCAATAACATGGCGACTGAGTTCTCAATACGATTAAACAGGGAGTGTGGGTCCCCGGCTTCGATGACCGAGCCTCAGATTTGCGTAACCCTGCGCGGACACAGCGTTGGAGACATGATTCGTGACGCCAGTAGGGCCACCGCTGCTGGGGCCGATCTCGTTGAGGTTCGCTTCGATAATCTGTACGTCAATCGAATCGAAGTAGATCCGATTATTTTCAAGGACGCAAATGGTGAAGAGACATCAGAAAAACAACCGCCAATAATGGAAAATCGCCCTATTGAGGAGATTGATGTAGCCTCATCAATTGAAAGTCTCAAGGATGGAATTCAAATCCCGGTCATATTTACATGCAGGTCTACAGATGAAGGGGGTTACTTTCACGGTGATGAGAAGGCCCGAATTTCCATCCTCAATTCAGCCATCGAGAGTGAAGTTACTTGGGTTGACATTGAAATTTCAATGGCAAAGAAATCCAGAAATTCCCTTGTCAAAGCTTGTGGTGAAAAGACCTCAATCATCGCTTCCAGTCATCTTCCAGCAGCAACCTCCTCAAGTGAAATTGTAGAATATGTTAATGATAATTCAGATGCAGGTGACCTCATCAAGTGTTGTTATCAAGAAATTCAACACGCACATAGTTTGCATATTTTTGAGGCTGCGAACACCCTCTCGGATAGTGACATCAATGTGGCATTGATGGGGAATGGCCCAGGTGGTGACTGGACTCGAATCCATGCACCATTACTGAAACAAGCCCTTGTTTACACAACTCTTGACAGAGATTATTCTCTCGTAAAACGCGGTCACGTCAATATCAATGACTTGCGAACTGCCTGGGGCGTCCTAGAGTACGAGTAATCACCCTTGAGGGGGTGCTACAGCCTCCGTCGTTGTTTGATCTCGCTCAGATGCAGTTTCAAGGTGTGGCATCATATCTCCGCCCCCTGCCTCTACAGCATCTAATCCAGCCTTCATATATCGGCTGTGAACTAGGAACGGGGCGGCCAATATGCCTAACAGTCCACCACAACAGACCATTGAAACCGTCCAATTCGGCAATGAGAATCTTTCCTCTACTAGAACAGTCACATCTACACTATAATTGGTGTTTTGAGGTGATGCATCATAATCTCTGATATTGTCCCATGATTCGATCATCAGAAACATTGTTTTAGGCGTAGGGTTATCATCCCAAAAAGAGTAACTTTGTTCCGCATGATCTAGTGCAACCGCAAATTCCACATCGCCTACTTTTTCATAATAATGCACATCTCTGAAGGGGTTCCATAGAATCAAATTTTGAAGCCAAGGTGCAGAATGGGCAATATCATCACGCATTCCATCCCATTCATTGTTCCGTGAATCAAAATCCCATTGGTATTGTTTATAATCATCTTCTTGGAGTAGGTAAACATCTGCTTCAACAGGTTTGTCAAATGTATCATTTAGGGGTAAAATGTCTATGCAGAATGTGTATTTCCAACCAGTGGTAAGGTTCATTCTCAGGCCAACGGCAGTATCATTTTCCAACTGAAATGATGTGTAAAATGAAGTCGTGAGGGGTTGCAATGTCCTCATTGTAACGCCATCATCTTCGCTTTCATCAAATCCCCATTCATCATCATCTTCACCAACCATCCCTTCTCCAGACATGGAAAAACTCTCTACTTTGTCGAGGTCCATTACAGTGGTTTGTTCATTTCCACATCCGGAGGTGGCTGAAGCAACAGGTGCAATTTCGACTCCGATTTCGTATGAAATTACAGTAAGCAATGGTAAAAGAAGTAACAGGACAGTGGTAGTAGTACCAACTCGTCCACTGTTAAACACACACTCACCGCCGACGTCTACTGGTCACAGGCCGCACATAACCTGAAGCCTTGTTACGTCGATCATCCTTGGTTAGATGGGTAGGTTTTGGAGGCGGTGCGTGCTGATCCATTCCCAGAATCCCACCTTCTGTGTGTACTTCTGTGACGTCATAGGTACTCGCTGCTTGTTCTGCTTCAACCTCAATTTCTTCTGGCTGGCGCATCACCAACCAACCTAACGTCAGGACCAACACAATGAGGATAATCATATACAAACTTCCAGAATCTGCTGAAGGGAGTAAATCCTTCCATGACAAATCTCCCACTCCACCCTCATCGGAGTCCGGATTCCTGATTGTGAGGTCATATGTCTCGATTGTACAAACACCAGTGTCGTCACAGACCTTTAATCGAACAATGTATTCTCCAGATTCATTCCACTGTGAAGCAATTCCACGTCCATCGTGAAGATCAGGATCGTTTGTCCAATCATCATTAAAATTACCATTTCCATCAACATCAATGCTGTCATCTAAGTCCCACCAGAATATCAATTCAGTGTTCAAACCGACATCGTGGTCATTATCCGGAATGCCATCATTGTCACTATCTGTGGTCACATCATCGTCTCGCCAAGCCACAATTTCTGAAGTGATGTCAATGTCCCTGGAAGTGGCTAGCATGATGTTCATTTCTCCAATGTAGGCAATTCCTTCGTCAATGATATCTTCTGAATAAATGACTGGTGCACTTGAAACCCAAATTCCAATTGTTGTGGCATTGCTGTCTCCAGTACCATAACCATCCCTAACAGTTAGTGTCACGGTATAGTATCCCGGCAATTCAAAAACATGCCACGAGTCCATTTCGTGAGATAGGGGGGATGCATCGCCCCAATCCCATGTTGTGTCGACAATTCCATTCCAATCTAGGGCTCCTTGATTCGGATTTTCCATCCCATCAAAGGCAGCATCCATGTCACGCGAACCTTCAGATGAAAATCTAAGAACAGTTCCTGGGGCTACGAAAATGTCACCTGTATCAGTAACGGTTCTGCGCCAATCGTATACAGATAAATCTGAACCTGGTACTGTCACAGTGGTCCCGTTAAGCCACGCTTCATTCACTGAAAGTACAGGCATGGGCAACGGATTTTCAATGTGAATCATGTAACTCTTGGGTAAGGATTCCAATCCTCTCTCATCAGTGACAACCAGGGTGATTGAGTAGACTCCTGGTTCAGTAAACATGTGGTTTACTTGATTGTTCGTCATCGAGTTTTCCAATCCCGTAATTGTCCAGTTGTGAGTCAAAATTCCACTGTCCCCATCGGGGTCAAATGATGAAGAAAGGAATGTGTACACCGTGTCAGTAGCTCCGTCATCCGGCCGAGGGAAAATTGCGACTGGTCGTTGGTTCAATACTTCAACCTGAATCACCGCCATGCTAGAGTCACCTGAATTATCGGTTGCTATGACAGTGACATTCTTCCACCCTGGTGTCAACCAAGCAGGCAATGGGTTTTCATCTGTAGAATGGTTATTGGAAAATGATGATGAAGGCGGCATATTGACAATACCACCATCGAAGTTAACATCTTCATCGAACCACCAATCAATGGCCATGATTGTTCCATCATCGTCGGTGAATATTGTAGGCATTACCAAAGGAGTAATTGTGGATGTTTGTAAATCATCAAACCAAATTTGACGAGGTACTCGATTCAGAATTAATATGGTTACCGACATATTTGCCGTATGTGTCCCATCGAATACAGTCAGGGTTAGATTGTATGTGGTTCCACCAGATGATCCAATATCCCATTCATGTGATACATCGTACAGCCCTTGTCCACTGAGAATGGTTCCATCGCCAAAGTCCCATGTGAATACCAATTGGTTCAGTGGCACATTGTCATCGGTTTGAGCCGCCGAAAATTGAACTCGCTGTGATGTGAGTAGTGTATATGGGTCCGAAATTGAACTGGGGGGTGTACCCACGTCGATTCGTGGTGTCGGTGGTTGCGTATCGTTAACACTAATTTCCCATGACTGAGGTTGACTCGATGCCCCTCCTTGGTCAACAACACTGAGTGTAACATTGTACATACCTGGATTTTGCCATGCTCGCATTGGATCTTTGAGTCCAGAACCGGCCGATCCATCACTAAAGTGCCAATTGTAGCCTACTGGTGTCACATTGTGGGAAAAGGACTCATTGGTTAGTCCAAGGCCCCATAGGTCATACCCTGCTCCAAAGAATTGCAATGGCAACCATGTTTGAGTTGCATTCGAAGCAGCACCACCTACGGCAACAGGTGGCATATTCGACAATGTAAATGGAAGTTTTACGACTTCATTTACAATTTCTCCAATTTGATTTCGCATGGTGAACTGTAATGACCAGTCACCATCCCACGGTGGTGTGTACCAAACCGATTGGTTGACTGCGACACTATTCCCTGCCTCGAGTGAAAATTCGAGAGTATCTTGTAGGATATTGTTTTCATCATAGGCTTTGACTTCAATGTCCAAAACTTCGTAGAAAGCAGAAGATGTAACCTCAACAGACCATTCGCCAGTGTCATCATTTCCATCAGCATCTCGGTCGATAGTGATTGGGTCTTCGACTACAATCTGAGCCGGCTGAGTGATGAGTCCTGCCATCACATCGAAGGAAGCGATTGGGTATTCAGTACCACCCGGGAATGCACAATTTGGACTTGTGTAGTCACAATCATCGACTCCACTCTCGTACCAAACGATGAGATACACATCATCGGTTACATTGCCAAAACTAGGGACCAATGCGGTACCAATTCCAGTGGATGGGTCAAACCGCAATCGCTCCATCGTCCATGAACCGGATGCAGCATTACGGGTTAGGATTGTTCCGGCAAAGCCCAATTCTGTAGGTTGGATCATCAGGTTAAGTGGTGCTCCGGTTCCATCCAAGAATCGGAAAGCATGAACTCCCCATCCTTCAATATCGTGTGGTCCACTTTGCCACATGCTGCCCCAATTCAAATTAGAATCAGAGAGTTGAATCCGGCAGAATTGGTTGCTTGTACATGTTTGGTACATGTCGATATTGTCGAGTCCAAACTCAGCCTGTGTCCCATGGTCAAGGGTGACAGATGCAGTAAAATTGGCAAAAATATCACTCATTGTAGATCCGATAGGGGTGCTGCCTGGGCCCAGTGTCTGGGCCAAATCAATAATTCCTTGTCCTCCGGTGAGAGTATCCGCTACCAGTTGTCGGATTGCTGAACCGCCGCCTAGATTGTCAGCTAGGAATAGCATGAACATGAAGCCCCCACCATAATCTGCAAGTCGTTGATTCCACCAACGAACGGAGGCGCTCGCGTTCTGTGTCCATTCATTGGCATGTCCGATGATTGTGTTTGATGCACCAAAACAGAGGAATGCAGCCATATCTGCATTGCCTTCGTCAATCCAAATGTATTCAAATGGGT
>Ga0208408_1000757_pt1 | contig 19853 bp, 9 predicted proteins | sample ETNtaG_4_FD_185776 | JGI IMG/M metagenome (GOLD analysis project Ga0208408, IMG submission 185776) | Marine microbial and viral communities from oxygen minimum zone, Eastern Pacific Ocean - ETNP201406SV67 (SPAdes) (version 2) | ecosystem: Environmental > Aquatic > Marine > Oceanic ... | reverse complement strand
GCATCAACAGTCAGTGTTGTGATTGGACCATCAACACTAAGTACTTGTGGATCTACTTGATATGAATACACCCTAATATTTGAAGGTGTAGTAGAATACCTAGCAACAGTATCTGCTACTACCTCACTACCAGGAAGAACCCTAGCAACATCAAATCTTCTATACTGATTACCCAATTCCATTACAGAATTACAAGTATCAAGATAAAGACTATTCTGTCCCTGGCCGTTAGTTATAGTAAACTCGTCATTGAGATATGCAATGAACTTAACGTTATTCGCAGCAGCGAGAATATTAATTACCCTAGAAAGTTTAATCGTATTATTATCAGTTGCATAATCAATTTCTGCAATTCTAGTATTGGGGAATAGATCAACGTCATAGTCCTCACTAGGATCAAGTTTAAGAACATCACCAAGAGATACCAAAGCAATATTTGCATCAGAAATTCCAGTGATATTCCATGTAATAACATTATCTGTAATTGGAGTAATATCACCAATAATAGTACCCTTAACATCTGTTCCACATCCACCATTAATAGTAACAGAACTATTAACTGTCAAATCACCTTCAATAGTAGTATCACCCGTTACGGAGTCAACAATGAATACATCCTTATTAGGATCTCCACAATCAGAAATTCTAAATGTCTGAATTTCTTCATTGAGTGAAGTTAGAACTTTAATTACCTCACCTTGATCATAAATTCCATCACTTGTGGTATCTTCACGATCAACAATAACATAATCATTTGGTTTTAACTGACCACCAAATTCAGCAAGGAAGACGGAATCTTCTGGACCAGTATCATCAAGTGCTTGCTCAATCCAAGTAGAATCAAACTGAACATTAACCTTATAGATTGGTGTTGTATCAGGATGAGTATTAAGAACTGTTGTGTATGTTCCTAATGGTTGGCGAAGAACCTTAATGTAGTATGGTGCTGCATTGATTCTAGTAAGTTCAACAACTTTCAAGAATTCTGGATGCTCAGTTGAACCAATAACAGGACTATCAACCAGAATGTAATCATTCTCTACAAAGTATGGATTACCGTTAACATCAACAGGCTCATTCTTAAGAGGTAGATAGAAATGATCACCAGTCAGTGCTGGTAAAACAGTTGGTTGAATAGTACCACCAACATTAATTGTCTGCTGATATGCGGATGATCCACCCCAATCTCCAGCACCAGCAGTATCAACTTGGTTGTATCCAATAGTTGTAGTTGGTAATCTCTTAACATTTAGAATGTCAATATTCTTATTGAACAAGACATCCGATAGAATACCGTCATCATGCGAGACAATTACAGATCCTGCTTGTCCTCTAGCACCATTAAATGCGAAGGATGCAAGTCCACCACACATCCAAATGTTACCATTAAACTTAGCAGAAGCAATTACTTCCAACTGGTTGTTAATAGTTGTTGTACCACCCTGACCTGCGATATTAATCTCAGATGCATTAGTAGCAAAATTGACAATAGATGCAGAACCAGAATCAGAGAAGAAACTAACAGTTCCAGCAGTTGTTGATAGTCTTACAGTATCAGTAAGTGTTCTACGTGAACCTAACTGGAAGTCACCATCAACCTTGAATGACTTAGACTTAACTCTAGTAAATGATAGTGATTCGTTATTATTATATGCTCCACCAATCTCAATCTTAGAAATATTGGTAGCATCATCTGGTATAGTAGCAATTAAGAGATTGCTATTCAAGGACTTAGTACCGATGGCAAAATGCTGCTCATCAGTAGTCTCATTGCCAATATCAACGTTCTTAACCCAACCAGCAATCTTAAGACCTTTAAGACCAGCTTCACCAACAAAGGTGTTGTTCATCAAGAAGTTGAACTGTCCAGAGGTAATGTCTGTTCTGATTTCAGCAGTATTAGTACCACCACCACCATGAACTTCAATATCCTCTTGGAATCTAGCATCACCAGTGAATCTAGACTCACCATCAACAACTAATGCTCTATCCAATTCTGTGTTAGTTACGTTAATACCAACACGACCATTATCCTTAGTAGAAACTCTCAGTGTTGCTGCAGCATTTGTTGGATCAGCACTATCACCACCAACTAAGAGAGCATTATACTCTGTCTGTTGAGTTCTGTTAGAGAATATTGCATGATCAAGGTAATTAGTGATTGTCTTACCACTAATAAATGCATTACCAACGACATCAAGATTTGCTCTAGGATCTGTTACAACATCAACAAACGCATTTTGATATGCGGTATGAGGAGTACGTGCAACTGTGTTGATACCTAACTTATAATTACCAATGTCATCTGTCTTAGTTCTGATTGCTTCAGCACCTAGAACACCAAACTCTTTCCAAGAAGAATTAGAGAATTCCAATAATACATTATTTCCAAGAGCAACTTCATCAGACCAATTTCTTGGGTTGTCATTTGCAACATTAGATCTATTTTCAATGATCGCAAACTGACAGGTATCTGCACTAGGACTAAATCCATTTCCAATAACCTGCCACAGACCATTAAATCCAGGATCGCTATAATTAGAAATTCTAATCTGAGAACCACTAGTAACTCCAACCTGATCGTTAGATAATCCGTTACCCCAAGCAATGGTAATAACAGTACTACCATTCATAGTGAAGTTTTGAATGTTCGCACTTGGAACATCTTCAAAGTAGTTAGCGTAAACCCATCCAAGTGAACCAGATCCACCAACTTCAGAACCCTTCAGAAGCATATCTCCTGATAAAGGAACAGCACTACCATAAAGAACATTCTGTGTAGTATCAATAGCAGTTCCAAGACCAGTACTATAAAGAGGACTCTGATTTGGTGTGATATTTGATCCAAGATTACCAACTACATGGTTCTGAATCTTATATCCTTGTGCTCCACCATTTGATCCGCGTGGATTAAACTGGAAGATTGAAGCAGCAACTCTGTTTCTAGCAATAACAATATCGCCCTTTGTATCCTGATTAAGGAATTGTTGTGTCTTATCAAGAGTAGCATCATCACCATCACTAGGTGATACATTAGAAACTACCTGAAGTGCGTAATCTCTTACTCTACCAAGAACATTAATAACGACTGGAGAGTTAAATGTACTCTTCTTATCCTGTGCATCACCACCATTAACAGTGATGTACTCGTTAAATGTTACTGGATTATCAAATGTTGTGACCAAAGATGTCACTTCATCTGCATCATCCTCAGAATCAACTAACTGTGCAGACTCTAGGAATACTTCTTCACCAGTGATAGCATCAATCTTACGGTTACCAATGTATAGGTCACCATTAGAGTTAAGACCAGTGTAGAATACTAAACCACCATCTTCCTTCTTAGACTGAGCATAGAAGTCTTGGATAGGTGCTAATACAATCTCCTGACGAGCGGGAAGACCTGTTGAATAGTTACCAGGACCGAAACCAAGGTATTCAAACGTATGGTTACCTGCTCTTGCGATAGAAGGTCTACGTAGTTCAACGTAGAGACGCATATCAGACATTACAGTACTGTCACCAATGATAGGAATTAATCTATCTTCAGAACCAGATGTTGCATTACCCTTTTGTGCTCTCAATCTATTGTCAACAACAGAATTAATCTGAGTATATGATTGATCAACAAGAGCAGATTGTGATACAAAGTCAAGGATTGCTTCACGGGTCATAGAACCCTTAAAGTCATTAACTCTTACAAGACCATGAATATAGTTATCAGCAGCAGAAGATGTTGCAGGAACATCAACTTCTGTGTTATCTAATTGCTTAAACCAGAGAGGATCGTTCTTGTAATTTAGTGGGTATAGTTTGCTGATTGGCTGAGAGAACTTCATGTTCGTGAAGTTTCCTTGATTACCAGCACCTGTTGGGTATGGTGAAACATTACCACGAACAGCAGTTAGATAGTAAATACCATCTTGCTGACCGTAAATACGACGCTGAATCTCTTCAACATCAAAAATGTAGAATGTGTCATCAATCTCACCAGTATCTTCAACAGATGCAACATAGAACTGTACGTTATCATCGTCAGTAATGATGTCACCAGGAGTAACTGTGTAGATGGAAGAACCATTCTGTCTGTAATAATATTCTGGATATCCCTTACGAATAAGATCCTTAATATACAGAGACTTACCAAAGTCTTCATCAGTTAACAGATCAGAGAACGCATCACCTTGAGTGAATCTAATATTATCAAACTGGGAGTAATCAATATTTCCAGAGACTCCCTTAAGAATCAAATACCAATCACTGGTATTTGGAACGTTCAATACTGCATGAACAAATGCATAACCCGAAGAGTTTCCAAACCAATCAACTCTGTTAGTAGCATTTGACTGTGTTTTATTTGGAACAAAGTTACCACCCTGAGGAGCAGTAATCTTAACCGTAGTAAATGTATCATTCACTAGACCAGCATTTGTAATGCCTTGGTCAAATACAGTAATTTCTAATAACTCATCACCACTCTGAGTATCGGTAAAGTATCTACCAGACTCAATAGTCATGGAGACATAGTTACTAGTCTCAATAATCTTAGAATATTGTGTAGTACCTACAACGTCTCTCTTATAAGGATCATATGCAGATTCCTCAACCAAACTATAGTTAATAAAGTCTGCCTTAGTATAACCAATCTTCTCATTTGCCTGAACTGGGTTAAAGAAACTAGCCTTAGTTACAGAACCAGAAACAGGTTTTAGAACCAATTTTTGTGGCAGAAGTTTTCTTGTCTCGTCCTTACGGATTTTAATACTAAAGCCATTGATTGGATCACGAACCGCCTGCAGATACTCAGGAATAACATAACGTAAACGATAGATACGATCATCCTTATCTCTTTCATCCTTAATTCTTTCAAACCAGGAATCATTTGTCTTATCCTGACCAGAAATATCACTATAAGTTGTTTCGTGTAATCTAGTTAGAATGTTATATTCATATAAAGGATCATTCTGATTAGAAGAATGATCTTCAACCTGCATATACCACTTACCATAAACTGGTGGTGTAGTATCAGGATTTAGATATGATGGATCATATCTTACAGGAGACTCACGCTTATCTGCAAATACAGAGAAATCATAAGTTCCAGACTGGAATGTAATTGCGTTAATATCAGCAATTGCATCTGCCTTTGTTGCGTGAACTGTAAATGTTTTCTCAGTTTGATATCTTGCCCAGAAGAACTTATCTCCTCTGATTCTACCATTAACATCAGCAACAGTTGGATCACCAGCATAGTTTGATCCAACTAGAGGAACACTACCACCCTCATTAAGTCTAAAGAATACTTCATGACCACTAATATCTGCAAATGGAACATCAAAAATATGTGGTACATCAGTACGGATTCTAGTATTTGTATTTGATTCTAATATACATGCATACTCATGTAAATCATACCTATCATCAAGAACAAATTGATAGATATCAATCTCAATATCTGCATCAATTGACTCTACTTCAGCAGAGTGAATGTAGATACCAGCAGCAGCATTCTCTTTGCTACTTGCAAGCATGATCTTAGTTTGATCTGTTCCGTTGAATACAGAAGTATTTTCATAAGGTTCTGGTTTTGTCTTTCTTGCAGGAGCAATTACATAATACTCTGCATTAGTGTTAAAACCATTTGGAAGTCTTACCTTTCTCTTATCTACATCAACATACTTATTCTGTACACTATCCCAACGTGGACGTGGCACAAGGCGAACAGGAGTACCTGTCTCTAAATTATGTGGGTTAGAACCAACTCCAGTTCTTAATGTCCAAACTGTTGATCTAGAAGCAAGTTCGGTAGTAAGTTGAGAAGGCTCATTTCTGGGAACAGTATTCAGACCAGTCTGAATAATTGTTGACATGTTAGTGAAGTACTGACGAATAGCAGAAGCTTGGTCAGCACATTCAGGATACGTTGTATGCTGTGTAATACTATCATCAACTGTTGGTGAGTAATCACTAGTGTATACTCCAGAAGTTAATGTAAAGTATAAGTAAGAGTTTGATGTTGATGCATTTGCATTAACAGAAGGTCCAAATGCAAGTCCTAAAGGAGACTCAACTCTATCAATAGATTGTAGATATCCAGGATTAGCAACTGTATTAGTTAAGATCTGGAATAGTGTAGTAACTGCAGAAGCAACGTTATGACAAGAACCATTAGAAATAGTTCTCAAAACACTTGAAAGTGATGCTGGAGTACTAACAGCATTTTGCACAATTTGAATAAGTGTGTTGACTGTTGTTCTTACATCTTCACATGAACCAACAGATCTAGATCTAACTATATTAACAAGAGTTCCTGGATTTGTGATTGCCTCAGTAACCATAGTAGTAAGAGTTGTAAGACCTGCACTTACATCATCGCAAGGTCCATTAGAACGAGTACGTGTTACACCATAGAGAAGTGCTCCAGAAGTAACCGTATTAGTTAAGATTGTTGATAACGTATTAATCGTAGCAACTTGTGACTGACATGTAGGAGCAGCAGTATCTGCAGTAATAGTAGTATCAAAGATTTGATTCAATGCACTATGATTATTGTTGATTACAGCTTCATTTCTGATGACCTGAATCATCATATCTCTCGCATGATTAAATGCAGCTACAGTCTGAACTTCTTCACCTGCTACATGAGCACCAATCGCATAAAGATTAGAAGCATCCCAGACACGATCATTACCACCATATGCTAAGTTGTATGCAATAACATCAATGATATCCTTAATGTCATCAATACAATCTTGAGAATTTCCAGTTGGTGTAGTAAATGTTGGGAATGATGCCATCATTCTACCAAACGCAACCTCAGCAATGAAATTCTTATTGGCGTTAATTAGTTCCCTAGCATCAGCAGACTTATTATCAACTGGTGTAGGAACATTAACAGTAATTGTGTTATCATAGAACTGTGTAATTCCCTGCTTGGTAATACAATCACTGAGTGAACTTACATAAGTGTGGATGTAATTACCACCAGAAATTAATGCTCCAGTAACTGCGGATACAAATGTATGTGCATAATTACCACCAGTGATAACTGCACCTTCCAAAGCACTGGAGAATGTATGTGCTGAGTTAATACTTACCGCACCCTGTCCACCATTGACATTAACTGTAACAGTTGTTCCTGTTACTGCAATAACATCTAATGATGTATTATAAGCATAATCAGAACCACCTGCTCTAGGATAAGAACTTGTTTGATTAGTTGAAGGACCAATCATCAAATTAATTGTATTATTTGTTACTGTATCAATACCATATAATTTTCCAGAGACAGGATCAGAAGAACGTGGGTAGGTATGGTTAGATGCGTGTGCATCAGCATCACAAGTAAATGTTAGTGAATTATCAGCAATACTGACAAGATTATTTGCTTTTCTAACACCGTTAGTAACAGCACTCACAAATGTATGTGGATAATTACCACCAGAAACTACTGCACCTGCAGTTGCACTAACAAATGTATGCACATCTGTGTTAGTGGAAGGTTGTGTTCCTAAAATCTGAAGAGTAATAGTATCTGCAGTAGTAGAATTAATATTGATTGCTGTATCATAGAATGGATCTGTGCTTCTAGGATATGCCTTTGTCTGACTTGCAGTACTAACAATACCAATATCAACTGTAATAGTTGTTCCTGTTACAGCACTAATAGCAAGACTCTGACCAGAAGCAGGATCTGTTGCTCTAGGATATGTGTGTTGTGTAGCATTACTATCAGCATCACATGTAAATGTGACTGCATTATCAGCAATTTGAATTGTGTCACTGGTAGTAAGAGTGTGTGAACCAATCTCTAGTACCAAAAGACCAGTTGCTGGATCATAAGTTGTACCTGCAGCTGCAGTGTGAGTTATACTATTACTATCTGAAATGGCATTAGTAACACCAGTAACAAATGTATGAACTCCAGCACCATAAGTACAGCTAAAGGATAAAGACTCATTAGCAAGTTTAATACTAGTTCCAGCAGTTAGTCCATGACCAGGAATAGTCAAGGTCATGAAACCTGTAGTTGGATTATATACTGCATCAGTAACGTTATGTTGTACTACTGGTGTAGTACCAACATTAATCTCAAATGTATCAGTAGTTTTATTACCAATCGTTAACCACTTACCACTTGCATAATCAGTAACTCTTGGATAAGTGTGATTGGTAGTATCACTATCCATACCACATGTAAATGTCAGTGAATTGTCAATAATCTTGACCTTATCTCCACTAAGAATTACAGAATTAGCAGCGGCAGCTGTACATATATGAGCAGATGTATCAGGGGAAACACCAATGTTAACTTCTAATGTATTCTGAGTTACATTGCTAACAACTAACTCTTCATTACTTGCAGGGTCTGTTGCTCTAGGATATGTGTGAGTAGAACCATGACTATCCTTAGCACATGTGAATGATAGTGAGTTATCATTAATTCTAATATACTCACCATTCTGAATACCATGATTAGGAATGTCCAGTGTCAATACACCAGTAACAGGATCATATGAAGTGCTAGTAGTTGGTGTAAATTCTTCTGATCCTTTAAATCCATGACTAGGAACTGTAAGAGTCATAACTCCTGTTCCTGCATCATAAGTACCACCAGTTGCGGTAGTTTGATCAGCAGCTTTAAAAGTATGTGCTCCAATATTGAGTTCTAAAGCACCACTAGCAGGAGTATACGTAGAAGCATTTGGTGTATATTTGGTAATACCTACCCTAACAGCATCTGCATCAGCAGATACAAATGTATGTGCATAATTACCACCAGAAACTACTGCACCTGCAGTTGCACTAACAAAGGTATGAGCATCAAGATTACTAATAGCACCCTGTCCACCATTAATATTAATTGTTATGGTAGTTCCAGTGGTTGCTGTTATTGGAAGAGCAGTATCATATGCGTAGTCAGCACCACCTGATGTGTTAGCACCAGAAGCACGAGGATATGTACCCTGATTATTGGTTGTCGCTGATGCTATACCAACATTAACTGTAACAGTTGTTGCAGTGACAGAATCTAGACCAAGTGTTTCATTACGGAATGGGTCAGTAGCACGTGGATATGTGTGCTGTGTAGCATTGTTGTCAGCATCACAAGTGAATGTTAATGCATCCTGTGCAAATGTAATTGTGTTATTTGCTTTCTTAAGACCACTAGCAGTAGCTGATACAAATGTGTGTGCATAGTTTCCACCAGATGTAACACAGTTATTAGTTGCAGAAACAAATGTATGAGCTGTAGTGTTAGTAGATGGGATTGTACTTAGTACCTGAACACTAATTGTTGTAGCAGTTACATCTGTAATAGCAAATGATTTATCAGAGAATGGATCAGTTGCACGTGGATAAGTATGCTGTGTAGCATTACTATCTTCAGCACAAGTAAATGTTAGGGAGTTATCTGCAATCTTAACAGCAGTACCAACAGTCAAACTGTGAGCACCAATGGTAAGTTCCATTATACCAGTGGTAGGATTATAGTTAGCACCTGTAGGTGTATGCTGTACTAATGGAGATGAACCAACATCAACTGAGAATGTATCTGTAGCTACGTTAGAAATTTGTAACCACTTACCGAATGTAGGATCAGATTTACGTGGGTATGTCTTAGTAGAAACATTACCGTCCATAGCACAGTTAAGTGATATAGAACCTTCAGCAAATTTAATTCTATCACCATTACTAAATCCATGTCCAGCAACAGTAACAACCATAGCACCAGTTGCAGCATTATATACTGCGTCTGTTACTGTATGTGTAGAAGCAGGAGTTAAACTGTGTGATCCAACTTCAAGAACCAATGCACCTGTTACTGGATCGTATGTTGTTCCACTATCTGCTGTCCAATTATTACTACCATCATCAGTAATACCATTAGCAGCACCAGTTACAAATGTATGAGCACCAACAGCAGCATTACAACTAAATGTTAATGAATTATCAGCAAGTTTAATGCTCTGTCCTGTTGTCAAAGAGTGAGAACCAATTGTTAATTCTAAAGCACCTGTTGTACCATCATATGTTGCTCCAGTAACGTTATGATTTACTAGAGGGGTTGTGCCAACATTAATAGTGATTGTTGTTGCTGTTACAGAAACAACAGGAGTTGATTGATTATAAGAACGGTCACGCTTGCGCTTAAGACCATTAGTAACACCAGTACCTACGAAAAGGTGAGTATACTGTTGACCAGCGGGGGATTCGCCAACATTAACATCAAAAGTATTTTGAGTTGCATTAGAAATTTGAATGAACTTACCACTAACAGGATCAGATGAACGTGGATATGTATGAAGAGTAGAATTATTATTTTTATCACAAGTAAATGTCAATGAATCATCCTCAAACTTAATCCAATCACCGTCCACCATTCCATGATCATTGACTGTGACTGTCATAGCACCTGTGGATGCCGTGTATGTAGCACCCGTTACAGTGAATGAGTCAATCAATGTTCTTGGATAAGAATGAGTAGTAGTGTTGCCATCTTGGGCGCAAGTAAAGTTAATAGAATTAGGATCAACATCAATACTTGTGCCAACAGTGAAATTGTGACTACCTATAGTCAATTCCATCAATCCTGTAATAGGATCATAGGTAGCACCAGTTGGTGTATATTTGGTATTACTTAAAGTTACCGAATCAGTAGCTGCTGATACAAATAAGTGAGCACCAATAGCAGAATCACAATCAAATAATAGTGAATTAGGTGCGAGTTTGATAGTAGCACCTCTCTGAGTAATACTATCAGCAACTGCACTAACGAATGCATGTACTGAAGTATCTGGTGAAACACCAATATCAACAGTAAATGTATCTGTGTCTGCAGTTAAAACTTTGAGCCACGTATCACTAGCAGGGTCAGTTGCTCTTGGATAATCATGCTCTGTTGCGTTACTATCATTAGCGCATGTAAACTTAAATGCACCATCAGCAATTTTTACAGAATCCCCAACAAGAAGTCCATGACCAGCAGAAGTAACAGTAAGTACCCCAGTATTAGGATCATATGTTCCTCCCGTAGGAGTCATTGTGGTGTTTGCTGCTAAAGTATGAGTACCAATAGTCAACTCCATATCACCCGTAATTGGGTTATATGTTGCACCAGTAGGAGTAAAGTTTGTTTGAAGTGCTTGACCAACGTTAATTGTTAAAGTTCCATCTTGACGTGCAATACCGTCTGCAGTAGCAGATACGAAAGTGTGAACTGAAGTATCTGGCGAAACTCCAATATTAACATCAAATGTATTACTAGTCTTATTGGAAACTGTTAACCATTGACCGCTACAAGGGTCTGTAGCACGTGGATATGAATGGTTAGTAGCATTGCCATCCTTAGCACAAGTAAACGTTAGAGAACCATCAGCAATTCTAACCTTGTCTCCATTAACATAACCGTGATTAGCAACAGTAACTGTTAATGAACCAGTAGAAGGATCATAAATCGCACCTGTAGCAGTCTTATTAGCAAATCCAATATTTGTAATTGGTAGTGCTGTGTCATGTGCTGGATCGGAAGGTCTAGGATAAACATGTGTTGTAGCATGAGAATCCATTGAACAAGTGAATGATAATCCACCATCCGCAAGTTGAACTTTCTCACCAACATCCAAACCGTGGCCAGCACTTGTCAATACAAGATTTCCAGTCGCAGCATCATAAGTTGCAGTTGAAATATCGTGATTAATTAGTGGGGTTGATCCCACATCAATATTAACTGTATCTACTGTAGATCCAGTAACCTCAATAAACTCACCACTGATAGGATCAGACGCACGTGGATATGTTTGAGGAGCAGTATCACCATCAGAAGTACAAGTAAATGTAAGACTGTTGTTATTGATTTTAATCTTATCACCAGTAACCATTCCATGATTAGGAATTGTTAATGTCAATACACCTGTAGCAGCATCATAACCAGCAGTAGTTGGTGTGTGAATACTTTGCGCTGCATTTGATGTGGTGAGAACCTTTTCATTTCTCATCACCTGAATCATCAAATCTCTAGCAAACTCAAATGCCTGAACAGCTTGAGTCTCTTCACCTGACACATGTTGCCCTGTTACAAACAGGTTTGCCATATCCCAAGTTCTATCATTACCACCATATGCCAGGTTGTATGATACTTCCTCAATGAAGTCAATAATATCATCAATACAATCTAACTGATTACCAGTTGGATGAACAAATCCCGGATTCTGTGCGAGCATTCTTGAATATGCTTCCCTAGCAATAAGAGCTTTATTCCCAATGATTAAATTGCGAGCATCGCCATTACGATCAATTACAGGATCAGGAGTATCATAAGTGATGGTTGTGTCATATGTCTGAGTCAATCCATGAGTACCCACAGAAAGAACTTTCTGATTTCTCACAACTTGAGCAATCATTTCTTTTGCTTGCTCAAAGGCATAAACAGTCTCTGTTTCTTCACCTGCTACATGAGCACCTTGAACATATGAATAAGCAGCATCCCATGTCTTATCATTACCACCATAAGCAAGGTTATCTGCCACTGCTTCTAAAAGATCTCTGACATCATCTACACAATCAGCAGATGTATATCCAGTAGTATAAACATGATTAGGATACTTTATCGTCATCCTAGCAACTGATTCTGTTGCAATTAATTCTTTATTATCAAGGATAAGTGTACGAGCATCACCATTTCTATCAGCAACCAATTCTGGCGCAATGTAAGTGATACTAGTATCTTTAGTTTGTGTTAGTGCATGAGATCCAAAGATGAATACATCCTCATTTCTCATCACCTGAATACACATATCTCTAGCATATTCAAATGCTGTAATAGTTTCATCTTTCTTTGCTGCTAGATCTTGTACAGCACCAGTCTCATAGAAATATGCTGCATCAAATGTATCAGCATTACCACCATAAGCAGTGTTTTCAGAGACTGCAACAATTGCTTTCTCTAAATCATCAATGCACTTTGCTTTACCTGTAGTTGCATCGTAACCAGTAGAAGGTGTATAGTTAGGATAATCAAAAAGCATTCTTTCATATGCTTCTGTTGCGATGAAAGTTTTATTAGCAACGATTAAATTTTTAGCATCACCAAAACGATCAGATACTAATTTCTTCTCGCTATAGACTGCCTTTTGCCCAAGTTCAATCTGAGTAGCATTAACAACACGCTTAACAAAAGTATTATCTGGGATAGCAGGAGAAGCAGGACGTGTTGCACCAGCATTCAACTTACCATCAGTGAACATGGCAGGATCATAGTCAGCAACGACCATACCCTGAACAATACCAGAAGTATCTCCAATATCAACAATTGGGTAAGCTGCTGTAGTAGAAGCACCCTGACGAAGATAAGCAAAGTTACGTAATGCAGCAATTGCAATATCTCTAGCGTAATTATATCCCTCTAGAGTCTCTGTTAATTCTCCAATAATATATGAAAGATTAGCACCAACATAATACGACTCAGCAGCCTGAATAGTATTGATGTTACCACCAAGTCTTAGATCCTGAATAGCAGCATCAATCAGGTATCCAATATCACGACGGCATTTGTCAATTGTAATACCAGACTTAATTAAAAGATTTGGATACTTTCCAGTGATATAACCATATGCTTCATGAGCAATGAAATTCTTATTCTCTTCAATTCTATCTGCAGCATCCAGGTTTCTGTTATTAACAGTCAGATTACTAGGATTTAAGATTGATGCAGTAGCATTAAACTTCTTGAATCCATTTGGAGTCAGTTTAGCATTGAAAATATTATCAGTACCAGCACTCCTAGGTGTTAATTTAACGAATAACTTCTCGTCACTTCTAGCACCAATACGGAATCCATCAATAGATGCAGCTGGTCTCTTTGCAGGATCAAGTGCTTCATCATCACCGTAATAAATTTTGGTGTGGTTATTAGGATCATTAGATGCTTTTACATCAATAGTATAATAAGCACTCTTCTTAGTATTTCCTACAGTCTCTGGAATAGTTTTCGGTGGAATAATATCTGTAATATATCCACCCTTATCTTGGTTAAAGGCATAACCCTTGTGACCAATAGCATGTAGTGATGTATTACCGAAGTTACTGTTAGAGTTGGTGATACTCATATCACCACCACTTTCCATCAGGAAGTGATCAGCGAAACCAACAGCGAAGATACTAACACACTGAATGAATGAATCTTCTGAAGCACGAACGTGGAAGTTTCTCCAGTCATCCTTCCAGTATGCATCACCCTTAGTATGATAAGGTACTGTTGCAAATGCATCAGTTAGAGATGCTTGGTTGAAAGTATTACTATACTCATCGTATCTGATGAATGCTCTATCATCTTTCTGTAGAGATACACCAGTGTACTGAGCAATAACCATAGACTTAAAGCCTGTGGTTTTTAATCCATTTGCCCAAATACCACAAATACCCCATGTTGAACGGATGGAGCAGTTGAATACGTATGGAGATGCAGATTCAACAGAGTCAACCTCTGCTTTAACTACAGCATTAGCACTTAATCCACTCTGAGCAGTATAAGTTGTACCACTAACAAGACTGGTGATGGTTCCTAAAGTAGAAACTGTTCCAGAAATTTGATAACTAAACTTTCTAGCATCAACTAGATCAATATCAACTACAGGGAACGTACCATTAATTTGATCATCTAGACCGTTATTCTCAATCGTAATAAACTGGTTTTTAAAATAACCATGATTAACTTTGGTTGCAACCTCAACAGTAATCGTTCCAGCAGGAGAAGAATCTGTACACTTAATGCTGTCAATGGAACGAATGTCAGATAAAGGTCCAACAATTCTTGTTTCTTGAATTCTATCAGTAAATTCACCAGGATCATTAATCGTTGGTTGATACTGAGAAAATGCTTTTGAAATCTTTTGATAATATAAACCTAACTCTTCTTTGTCAGCATATTCAAATACAGTCAGTTTGTGGTGAGAATAATTAGGAATCGCTTTCTGACTCCACTGACCATTTTGATAATAAACTTTACCAATACCTTCATTTTTGTCATATAATGGTGACGAAGGTTCTAAATCACCATCCTTAATGGTAAATTGCCAGAAGTAACAACCACCTGTTACATTAAAAATCGCAGATCTTTTCTCTAACCTATCAGCAGGATCAGGTACATATAAAGGACGAACAACAGTACGACGTAAATCATAACCAACTAGTGATGAACCTCTAGGGAGAATTGCACCACCTTCTGTATTATTAAACAGATACAGAATGTTGTTAGGATCCGAGATATCAAGATTTGAACTATCTTCCCACTGATTCAATGCTTGATTGAAACTGAATGCATCAATTCCAGTAGTACTAACAATACCAGGACGGTTATCAATATAGTGATTACCAGGCATCAGCATGATCGTAAATTGATCAAACCTATCATTGTCTGGTCCAGGAAGATATGAATATCTCGCAATCTCTAGGAATGCTCTCTGAATAGACTTAAATGGTCTAATTGGCGAGTTGCCTCTGTTATTCAACTCATCTGATGCATTAAAGTCATCAGGAGAAACGTACAAATACTTACCAGTTTTACTACTAATAAGATTATCAAGCCGTGTCAATGCCATATTACTAAACCGCTGCGGTTATTTAAGATCTGATCTCAGATTATTTATACAAGAAAACCTCCCATTTTCACTTGGGTTCTAGAAAGTTGAAGTTGATGTAATTTGAACCAACTACCCCATCGGTTTATGATAAACAGGAAGACCTGCGTGGAGTTCTCTATGACAGTTAGCGCAAAGAAGAATGCATTTATCTGCTTCCTTCTTCTGCCTCTCAATACCATTAGTATTACCAGTCAAACCAAACTCTTTGGTAGAAGGGTCAAGGTGATGGAACTCCAATGCGGATATACACTTATTGTATCCACAACGTTCACACTTACCACCTTTGTATTCTACCAGAAGAAGTTTATTTAGCCTACGTCGTTTGATAACGCTTGCTTTATTTGCTTCTCTGCGATCAGCATAGGTTCTTGTTTCCATTGGTAGATAATATTATGTTCTGCCTTATATAGGTATAGGAACTCCCAAGGTAGGATTTGAACCTACGACCTAATGATTAACAGTCATTTGCTACTGCCGCTGAGCTACTTGGGATTGTATAGTATATTACCAGCAATGGCACATCTACTATCAATATTATTTTTCTCAACACCATGAAATTGATGTCCTAAGAAAAAAATTATTTGTCCTTCTTTGAGGAATAACTCTTCATTATCTAGTATCAAAGGAGAACTTCCTTCTGGAGTCTTAATATAATAAACAAAAGTCATATTATAGGGAAAATGATTATGTTTTACTACTCCCTGTCCTTTGTCGTAATGTATACCCCAAGATTCACTAATTACAAATGCTTCTGGATTAAACCCCAATATTGTAGGGTCATAATCAAAATCACCATGTCCGAGAGCAAATACGAATGCAATCCTAGGAAGCAAATTTTCTATCCACGAGAGAAGTAAATCAAGTTCTTCTTCACCCCTATTATTAATAACAAATGAAAAATCTGTTCGCTTCGCACCACCATTAACTGATTCCACCCCGTTAGATTTAATCAAATCATAAAGAACAAGATTAATCTTAGATGGATCTGGATAATCTATAGTGATATATGTTATAGGACGAAAAGGAAGTTTCAATACCATAACAAATATCAAAGTAAATAAAATACGGGATAGATGGGATTTGAACCCACAACTTCCTGCGTGACAGGCAGGTGCTCTAACCAGTTGAACTACTACCCCATCTCTTTCAATACAACTAATATAGAGCACAGAACCCTGCTTGTGTAGATTCGTGTGTCAGTTTCTTAACTGTCCCCCAACTACCCCAGAGGTGGGCAAGGTTGGATTTGAACCAACGTAGGCTTAAGCCAAAGGTTTTACAGACCCCTTCCATTGACCACTCGGACACTTGCCCCAGAAGGGGGCTTTGCACCCCCATGAGTTACTTGGGTTAGAAGGCTAACTTAACCCCCATCTCCCATTCAGGCAGTCGCGAGTTCGCGAGTGCGGGAGAATGCAACGATATTATTCGCTGCGGTGTCAGATGTTTTTGCATCTATGGTTTGCTTATCCAAGCAGGTTTCAGTCACAATCGTAATAAACCGTCAAAGCCAGGGCACCCCCATGAGTGGAGGTGAGGGGAATTGAACCCCTGTCCGATCCTATTCGTAAAGTCACCTATTCCTCAAAAGAGGAATGCCATCAGGAGGATTTGAACCACCAATCTTTGCTTTACAAAAGCACTGCATCACCGTTATGCTATGATGGCAATAATATGAGATCAGGCAGTTGCTTGATCCCTGCATGAACCAGTCTGTGACAATTAGCACAGAGAGGGACACACTTATCTAGTTCCTCTTTAAGTTTATCATATGGTCCTGTCCTTGTCAACCCTGTAAGACTGACAGTAGTGACAGTTTTCTCACTGTCATCAGCATGGTGAAGATCCATAACTGGAATAGGATAAGCAATACGACACACCACGCAAGGATAGTCTTTTGCTTTTTCAACCATTTCTAATCTTCTTTTAGGACCAACTTGATTGTTCCTTTTGGTTTTACCCCTTTTCCTGGCCCACTCACGCTGATACTTCCGATTTTCCTCCTTGTCTTTAATTGGCATATCAAAGTTCAAATTACTATTTAGTGGTTTGAACCCTATCAAATTCTAAATAACCCCATTGAGATCCCCAGAATTTGTTACCTGTTTCGGGATCAATCCCCGAATCCATAACGTTGTACATATTATACCCTAGAACAATCTCATTTGTCAAGTATGTCCTGATTCCCTTCCAAATCACCCAACAAGTACAATCTGTATTGGCACCATAATATTTCTGACCAATCTTTTCAAATAGTGTATCACACCCTTCTTTGTATGTAAAACCATCTAGATGATAATTTTTGATGCGAAATTTTTCCCCGTTTTGGAGAATCTGCATCTTGAATTTCCTGTATGGATTTTCATTATAATATGATTGCTCACCCTCAAACCAATCCCCATCAATTCTTCTATGTTTTATAATAATTCTAGCATATCTTGTCGGATGTCTCAATGCCTGCCTTTTATTGTCAAAAGTTCCTTCCAAATAGTCATGAAAGGTCGTCATTAGTTTTATCTATCAGTGGATAACATTTTTCAATTAATTCTTTAATCTCTTCATCAGTATAATCAATAACATCTTCAGGTTTTTGTCCTGGTGCTAAAAACTTTGGGTCTACTCTATCTTTTCCACTCATGACATGTGTGTGAAATTGTAATCAGTAAGCATTGCAAATAATTTACTTTTTAGGTATTGAAGATATATCTGCTCTTCAACAGGTCTTTTAGGATAACCTGGCCAGATTTCCAAGTATCCACACACAACATTGTACAACATCCTGGTCTCATCAATACCCATTTGAGTAGTGCAATACCATGCCGGATCAACTTCTTCAGGATCCCAATCTGGTTCATCATATCTATCACCAATAGTCATGGTCCACCCCATTCAATACCATTCTCCTTTTCCATCTGCTCTAAGTATTCTAGTCTTTTCTTCCATGTATCACCACCATGCTCACCCTTCTTAGGATTGATACACTCTGGAGAAAATTCTTTATTACAAACTAGTCCAGCAAGATCTAATTCATTACCAGCCCTACCAGTACCAGTCCAAAGGTGCTTACCATTCAACCATACAGCACCACACTTGGAGCACTCTTTGCGCTCCATCTTTAAATCAGATAGTTCTTTATCCATAATACTCAATTAGAAAGTGTGTCATCAGGCATTAATTCGGGATTCTTTACTTCTACAGGGAACAAACATGGGTGGCATTCCTCACTGATAAGATAATCGGAACATTGATCAACTTGCTCAAATGTAAACTCTGGATTTAATGCAGCTTCTGATCTAATCCAAATATCATCCAAATCTTCTTTATCTAAAGGATCATATGTAAATGGAGTTCCTTCAATAAAATACATTTTTACAATAGTTTCGTAATTATCTGGGAAAATACAAAAAACATACTTAGAAGATATGTTATAACCTTTAAACGACATCTTCAATATTTTCATTACATGCCATTATTTATTCGTAGCAGCGAGCATTATACACAAATAGGTCCATCCGATTTGTCAAATTCATAGATTACCTTACTTCCCCATATTACCTCATCATCTATCCATCCTTGATCTCTACTCTTATAGTATACACCATTGAACTTCACTGTAGATCTTACCACACCTCCGTTGATAATGCAAGCATTAGTCTTAACTCTTCCGTCATAATAATCCTCTACAGGGAAGAACATCATGTCACAGCAATGATTATGACTCCTCCATTTAGGTGTCCAGTTCTGTACTATAATTACTCCTTCATCTTCACTCACACGATGCCACTTGTTTCTATAAGGAGTCTCTTCACCCATATATTGATACCATTGTTTAGATGATAACTCATTCTCACTGATACGTTCCCATTTAAGTTTTACATGTGCATACCTAGCAGGATCTCCTGCTGCTTGATACCAATTGTCATAAAACCCTTCTAATTTATCACAAAAATCATTCAAATTGACCATGATCTCTTAAGTTCAGTTTTACTTTTAGATATCTATAGAATTCCTCACCATTATTATCAACCATACTATACCACCACCCTTCATCATCTTTCTTACGAATTTCTAATACTATCTCTGTACCAGTTTTAGTTACGGTTGCCCATACACGCTGCCATCTATCATCTACTTCATTATAACGAAAACCCTTTTCTTCTAATTCAGCAATATAAGGGTCTACCGTTTCTTCAACAGGAAGTTCCCAAAATT
>Ga0208408_1000752_pt1 | contig 19895 bp, 18 predicted proteins | sample ETNtaG_4_FD_185776 | JGI IMG/M metagenome (GOLD analysis project Ga0208408, IMG submission 185776) | Marine microbial and viral communities from oxygen minimum zone, Eastern Pacific Ocean - ETNP201406SV67 (SPAdes) (version 2) | ecosystem: Environmental > Aquatic > Marine > Oceanic ... | reverse complement strand
TTTTATTATATTCACCAGCCGAAATAGATGTGCTGCCGTTAAACCCTTCAAATGCACCTCGCTTTAGAACAAGATTAATAATACCGCCCACACCATCCGGATCGTACTTTGCAGATGGATTGGTAATAACTTCTACTTTCTCAATCATAGATGCCTGCAGGTTGTCAACCATGGAGCGGCGATCAAAGCCCACTTTTTTACCATCAATTAAAACCGTTACATTCGCATCTCCACGAAGAGTGATATTACCATCAATATCTACAGCTACAGTGGGTACTTGATTCAAAACATCTTCGCCTGAGCCGCCAGAAGCCGCCAAATTCTTACCTACAGTAAAAATTTGTTTATCAATGGTTTGAATGAACTGGCTCTCACCTAGAACTTCCACTTCGGCAAGATTAATCGATGAAATCTGAAGCTTTATACTTCCCAGATCATGGGTTATACTGCCCCTTTCACCGGGGAAAATATTAATGGGTGATATCTCTTTTGTTGCATACCCGATGAATTCTACAACAGCCCGATATCGCCCTAAAGGTATTTCACGGATATTAAATCTGCCTGTTTTATCTGATAGTGCGCCAGTCACAACTTCATCAGAGCGCATATTCACCAGAGAGATTGAAGCATATTCGATGGGTAAACCTGAAGTGGAGTCCATTACGGAACCATTTACAACACCGATGGCAGGCATTTTACCTCCGGCACCGGGCCACTGGCTAAAAGAAAAACTAGAGAGTGAAAATACAAGTATTGCAATGGAGATAATTTTTTCATTAAAGTACATAATTATTTTTTTCATTTAAATGGTTCGCATTTATTTCGTTGGATATGACTCTTTCCAGCGGTTAAGGTTAAATATTATAAAATACCTCGGATAGGTAGTAATGGAATTTACTTATAGTAAGTGAATTATTCTTATTGTTTTGGCCTGACTAAGATATTGATTACGGGATGTGTTGCCGGTGCAGTTAAAGCATTTAGAACTTCGAACTTCATCTCAAATTTTCTTTTTTTATCAATGGTTCTTACATCAATTATGGCTTCACCATGGGGAGGAACCATAATCAAATCTGTATTATTATAAAAATCATACGTACTTTGATTTCGAAGGATGTAGGGCGCATCTGAGTTGTTGGCCAGTACAACATGTACAATTGTAGAATTACGAATATAGCTTGCGGAACGAATGCTTAAACTGGAATTTATCAATGGTATAAGAAAATCACTTTTCCCCAGGAGTTTTTTATTGAACCAAACTACAGTTTGACCCTTTCTTAATGCTCTCTTTAAAGATGATTGAGATTTCTCAAAGGCAAAGACAAGAGTAACGGGTCTATGCCCTCCGGATGGTATCCTGTACTGCCAGTCAATTATACCATGGATATCTGACGTGCCCAAAATGGTTAGGTTATGATCCAGGGCCAGTTGAAACGCTTCATTTGAATAGGTTGTATCATTTACAACTTCTATTCCATCTAACAGGCCATCTTGGATTAATTCCAGATGGAGTTGATCCAGAGGAACACTTGCATCGGGAGACTGACTCGCCCAGTAAGGATGATTCCAGAAAATAAAGGCATCCTGTTTTCGGGCTTCTCTATAGGCATCAATAGGATCGTCCACCATTAATTTGTTGGCATCCTTGATAAATATAGCATTGGCGTGTCCTGGTGGCATCTCCCGAGTGATTTCTGATCCGTTAATCACCATTAAATCAGAATTATTTGCAAACCCTGTTGCCAATTCAAATGAACGGTTTCGATCAGGGTGGGGGATATCTTTTATCCAGGATTGATATTCAAGATGCTCCGTAGTTGCAATGACATCCAGACCATCTTTTTGTGCTTCCATAACTCGGATATTTGGCCATACACTGCCATCGGAGAACACGGTATGCATGTGGAGATCGCAAACCAGGGTTTTATAGCCTGGAATATTGGGAAATTCTATAGCACGATTATTATTTCCACCATGAGCTATGATGAAGGTTATGTGTAATAGTATTATAAGGAATTTATACAATATAGACTGATTTTATTTTGTTTCTTCCCAGTGAATATCCATGGTATGGTATTCAGCTTTCCTTCCTTTTGTTATGGGTACTGTTAGTGTGTAGGGAGCAGTCTGCCCCGGCTCGAGTGCCGTATCAGCAACTACGTTTGATTCATAAACAATCCGAGTGCCTTTCACAAAGATCGAATCTGTCCCTGTAATTGAAGTAGTTTGATCAAAAAGATTTCCAATTATCCGTACAAAATCTGCCCGGATCTCGCCAACATTCTTGACTCGACCGGAAAAGATTTGTCGATCCGGATAATAATCAATAAACGGTTCACCTAAGAGAATGACCTTTGGTCCTGGTTTTTCTAGCTCATCCATACGAACCACCATTTCCTTTTTTAATACCAGTGTTCCGATCTGGGTTTTTAGGGTTAAGGTAGAATCGGATTCTTCTAATAAATCACCAGCTACAACTGTGCCATTCTGGAGTTCTACCTGATGCTGGAATGTTGGTACCTTGACCAAATCTAATAACTCGCGGCTGACGTTGGGCATGGTCTGGCCTTTTTGGTATCCTTTGACGACTCTTTTTAATGAATCGATTTCTGTCTCAAGTGCTTTGAGATTGGATTCATATTCAAAGAATAAATTTTCAAATTTCAATTTAGGCTTTTCTGGTTTTTGTCTTTGCTGTGGAAGTATAGCTCGTTGTTCGGTTATCTCAGTTTCTGAATTGGTTTGAGAAAGTGTATTCGAGATTTCACCATCAGAGATTATCAGTGTCAAATCTACATCGGTAGTATTTAAAGTGAATTTAACATCGCCTTTTCCTTCTTTTTTATGTTCACCCATTAGAGTATATGAGCCAGCACGAATCTTTTTGAATTTAAACTCTCCGCCGCCCTTACTTTTACCATCTGCGATTTCTTTACCTTCTTCATTAATGATACTGAGTTTTACCTTTTTTATCTTTTTCCCCGCGCTGTTTTGTACAACTCCAGTTACGGAGAAATTCTTTTTGGCTTTTTGTTTAACATTAACAGCAAATACAATCCCTAAGAGAAGGAGCCAGGCCAAATATCTATTCATGCTCTCTCCGAGAAAAATGAGCTTTGAATGCCATTAGGCGCACTGCATTTGCATTTTTCTTTTCTTCACCCAGGGCATAGACCATATTTATAATATTATCGTAATAGATGTAATTCTTTTTATCATTTAGCATGGGTAGTAATCCATTCACAACCGATGGATCATTAAAAGCTGCTAGATTATCAATTGCTTTTTTGCGAATGTCTACAGGATAATCATCACTGTGTGCTATCTCTATTACAGCTTTTTTCACTTCCGGATCATCAAACTCTCCCAAGGCAGCAAGCATAGTATTCAATAAACTATAATATTGAGATTTTCCTGAGTTGTAAGTATTTAGCAATGCAATGACGAGATTCTCTTCTTTAACCCCTTTCATGGTATTAAGGGCAAATTCCCGAACTTCAAGATTGGTGTTTGGGTCACCCAACAACTCTGCAAAGGCAATGGCTACTTCATTGGGATTCTTTTTACCCAGTATTTCAACGGCCTTGTTTCGAATACCAATATTAATTTCTGGATCCTTAGCAATGGTAGTCAGAATCGGTACCACTTGGTGGTTCCCGAGCGCTCCTAGAGTCTCTGTCAATAGACGCTCTGTACGGGACATATTGCTTTTTGCCACCCCGTAGAGGTCCAATAATGCAAGGATTTGGTCCTTAGTTCGGACACGGTTCAAGTTCTTGACGAGGGATATATGAATTGTATTGGTACGGTCTTCCAGGTTATGCATTGCTTGGACCAAGGACTCTGCTGCTTTTGGATTTTCGTCAAACATACCGAGTAAATTGATGGATTCATCCAGGAGAGAGTAATCTACTGCGATGGTTGTTCCCACCATATTTGCAATAGAATTCAGAGCAGTAGGGTGTTGGGATTCGGCCAGAACTCTACCAGCTGCGATCCGTGCTTTTAAATGCTGTTGAGGATCTTCGTAAATTTTTATTAATTCATCTAAAGCTAAGATATTTCCGTCACGATATGCGCTTTTCAATGTTTGGATATTGTTCAAAAAATCAGGATCGTTTGGATCACCGACACCTTTTTTCCCAAATAACCCTTTGATTTTTGTACATCCTTGAAACAAGAATAATGAACAAAGTCCTATGAAAAACAGCCTACGCATCATTCTCCCATGGGTGTAGGGTTAAGTCGGTGCCATCAAAGATGGCATAGGATGGTCGATAGAACCAATCACCTAAAATGGCCAGTTTTCCTTCATTCACGCTAAACATCTCACCTAAATGATAATGCCCGCAGATCATGAAATCAAAGCCATTATCGAAATGATTTTTAGCAACGTTTTGGACCTCAATTCGCACATCTTTATTAAAATCATTGGAATGGGTATGATGCCGTCCGCTTTTTGAAATTGCATTTGCTAACCTATAGGCAATAGTAGGATGAACCCATCGAAACAGCCAAATAAAAAATTTAGAACGAATTATCTTTTTTAAGATTCGGTATCCATGGTCCCAACTCAAAAGTCCATCACCATGAGTGATAAATAACTTTTTCCCATCTACTTCAAGAATTGCATCATCAAAATAAACTTGGTCCATAAGTTCTTCTGTTATGAATTCCTGTACCCAATAATCATGATTTCCTAATAATAAATGAAGTTCAATACCATCATTTTTCATTTCCAACGCTTTCTGGTAGAAGTCCATATAAGCTTTGGGAATCAAATGAGGATATTCGAAATAAAAATCAAAAAGGTCTCCTACAAAAAAGCATGATCCACCGGTTTTTCGGATTTGATCCAGCAGGCGATACAAACTTTCCCGACGTTTTTTCTCTTTCGGGGATGCTCGCAACTTTAAATGTATGTCAGAAATAAAATAGACGGGTGTCTTCATGACGGGCCAAACTTACTTGTGACAATTCCTATGGGCAAGGACAGAGCACTAAGAAAAATTGTTTTAGACGAATAGTTGACTTCTCTCCATAATCCTAACTAAAATTAGGGAACTCTCGTCAATAAGAGACGTAGTTTTTAAAGCCATGAGACTCCTTTTTACAATTACATTATGTTTATCAACACTTCTGAACGCCCAATCTTTTGGGCAGAATAAGGTTCAGTACAGAGACTTTGACTGGAATTTTATCCAGACACCCCATTTTGATATTTATTATTATGGCGGGGAAAAAGACTTAGCAGAATTCACCGCTGATGTTGCGGAAGAATCTTATGAGCAAGTTTCACTTCATTTGCGCTGGGATTTGAAACGGCGAGTGTCCATCATGGTCTATAATTCCCATAATGATTTTCAGCAAACCAATGTGGTAGATACGTACATGCGTGAAGGGATCGGTGGTGTTACAGAACTTTTCAAGAACCGTGTCGTTTTTCCATTTGACGGGAACTATGAACAATTTCGCCATGTGATTCACCACGAATTAGTGCATGCCATCATTAATGATATGGTCTATGGCGGCAGTATGCAGCATGTGATTTCAAGCCGAACCAAGATTCGCGTTCCCATTTGGTCCAACGAAGGTCTCGCAGAATATTTGAGTTCCAACTGGGATACAAAAGCGGATATGGTTTTACGAGATATTGCCATACATGAACGTATGCCGTCTGTTAAAGAATTGAATTATTTCATGGCCTATAAAGGAGGGCAATCTTTGTGGCGATTTATTGCTGGGAAATACGGGCGGGAGAAAATTGGTGATGTGTTTCGTTCTATGAAAATGACCCAAAATGCCGAACGTGGATATGAACGAGCACTGGGGATGAATTTTAAGGAACTCACTACCCAATGGCATAAATATCTTAAAAAGGAATATTGGGGCGACGTGGAAGATCGGGATCCTATAGAGGATATGTCAGAAAAATTGACTGATCATAAAAAAGCACGAAACTTTTATAATGTGAGCCCTGCCCTTTCACCTGATGGAAGCAGGGTGGCAGTCTTAACTGATCAGACTGGTTATTTTGATATTCATATTTTGGATGCTATGACGGGAAAACGAATCAAAAAACTGGTAAAAGGCAATCGATCAGTTAATTTTGAAGAACTGAAATGGCTTCAGCCAGGACTTTCATGGTCCCCGGATAGTAAAAAGATCGTCATCGCTGCTAAAGCAGGTAAAGGAGACGTGCTCCATATTATTGATGTAAAAACAAGAAAAAGCCAAAAAATTGAATTGGAAATGGATGGTGTATTTTCCGCTGCCTGGAGCCCCAAAGGGAATGAAATTGCTTTTGTGGGGCATGTGGGCAGTTCCAGTGATATTTATATTTACGATGTAAACAAACGTACTAACAGAAAGATCACTGATGATATATTTACAGATTCCTATCCATCCTGGAATCCATTAGGAACCCAAATTGTTTTTGTCTCTGACAGGGGTGAGTACGTTAACGGCGAATTTAATGGTAAAATGGTTGACCACAATTACAGCCAGACAGATATTTACACCGTAAATGTCAATACCATGCAAATTGAGCGCATCACAGCCACGGAGCATAATGAATCCCATCCTATTTGGGCGAATACGAAAAATTCACTTTTTTATACGTCAGATTATAATGGTGTTTGGAACCTTTTTATTCATCCGCTCCAAGATGAATTTGATCCAGAATCTGGAGAAGAACAGGAAAAAATTGAACCATATGCTGTAACAAATGTTCTGACCGGTCTCCAACAGCCTACCTTATCCGGGAATGATGATATGCTCATTTTTGCGGGATATGCGGGTATTGGTTGGGATCTCTACAGTATTGCAAATCCATTGAGAATGACGGAAAAAAAGATTAGTCAGACACATTATGTGACAGTAAATGTTTCAGATGATGAAAAGATTGCTGATCTTCGGAAACATAAAACGGGTCAGGAGGGGAAAGGGTTTTCAAATGGTTTTTCCAATTGGATTTTTGCTCGTGGATATGAACATTTCAATTCGTCAATGGCAGAACCGCAGGTGGCGGAATTGGTCTCTGTGGATTCTACAAAAGTAGATGGTCATTATATTCCAAAATCTTACAAAACACGGTTTACACTGGATCTTATCAGTGGAAATCTGCAGATTAGTAATGTGTTTGGTACTAGCGGAATGACATACTTTTCATTTAGTGATATTTTAGGTGATCATAAAATTGCTTTTGGAACAGAAATGGTTTTGACTCTGGAAAATAGTGATTATTTTTTCTATTATGCCTATTTGAAAAACCAAATAGATTATCATTTTGTTGCTTTTCAGAATGCGGACTTTTTTAATGTAGATTATTTTTCCATTGGCAGGCTTCGTCATTATGGACTTCAGGGATTTATTTCTCATCCTTTCAGCCGGTTCCAGAGAATAGATTATGGATTATCGTGGCACAATATAAATTATTCAATTTTAGAACAAAGCACGGATGAGTTCAACCAGATACATTATTTAACTACCTATTCATCAGATTATTCTACGATTCTTCCCACTGTAAGTTGGATATATGATAATTCTGTTTTTGGGTTCACAGGCCCCGTTGATGGTTTTCGCCAAAACATGTCCTTGACTGTTAATCCTGGATATGGATCTAATGATTTGAAATTTCAAACCTTCAAGACAGATTCCCGAAAATATTGGCTATTGGGTAAAGATTACACATTAGCCGTTCGTGGATTTTTTGGAAAAAGTATAGGCGTAAATAAACAAAAATTCTTCCTGGGGGGAATACCCTATTTACTCGGTGGTGGCGGTGAAACAAATGGCGTCACAGATACAGGTCATTTTCGAAATGTAATTTTGGATACATCCAACGCATCTCTCATTCACGATATCTATTTTACCGAATATGCATTTCCTCTTCGTGGCGCACGGTTTGCTGAACGATTTGGAACTAATGCGACCTTATTGAATTTTGAAGTTCGGTTCCCTTTTATTAACTATCTCGCTTTGGGATTTCCTTTGAAAGTGATTTTTGGGAATATCCGCGGTCATGCATTCATGGATGTGGGTGCAGCATGGGATGATCCAAAAGAATTCACCAATACATCTTGGCCTGATCGATATGGCGATAGTAATTCCGGTGAATTTTCACCCTGGGTGACCACCATTGGATTAGGTACTAAAATTAACTTGGGTTATTTTTTATTAAGGATTGAAACAGCTTGGGATAAAAACTCAAATGGGTATTCCAAACCCCAATGGTATTTCTCATTGGGTCCAGATTGGTAAACCTTACTTGATTCTCTTTGCCGTGGTATCCAATTTCTTACCCGGCCATGGCTAGAATTAAAACAAAAACAGCATACCTTTGCTCCGCATGTGGAGACGATTTCCCCAAATGGAATGGCCAATGCCCTTCCTGTAAAGAATGGGGAACACTCTCCGAATTCAAAATATCTGCAAAGAAAAATGGCCGTGACCATAAGCCCAGAGAAACCAAATCGTTTAAAGAAGTTTTAACAGCTGATTCCAGCGAAAGAATTCCAACAGGACTCATCGAAGCAGACCGTGTTTTGGGTGGTGGGCTTTTATCCGGATCTCTTATTTTATTAGGCGGTAGTCCCGGTGTTGGAAAATCCACTTTAGCGCTTCACATCTGTTCCGGAATTAACCGGAAAGCGCTTTATATTTCTGCAGAAGAGAGTGAAGAACAAGTGGCTCTTCGGGCACGTCGTCTCAATATAAAACCAGACCAATTATTTATGTCCGGTGAAAATGAATTAGATGGTATTATTTCTCATATTGATAGAATTCAGCCAGACTTAGTTATTGTTGATTCGATTCAAACTGTGATGAATTCTGGGTTAGACTCATTACCTGGTTCACCCAGCCAGATTCGAGATTGTGGTCAAAGGCTTCTCGAAGTATCTAAACAAAAAAATGTTACAATCCTTATTGTAGGTCATGTGACTAAAGATGGTACCATTGCTGGCCCTAAAATGCTTGAACATATGGTTGACACTGTTTTATACATGGAAGGAGATGATCGATATGATCACCGAATTTTAAGAGCAGCAAAAAATAGGTTTGGAGCCACTCATGAAGTTGGCATATTTAAAATGGCCGAAAATGGGCTCATTGAAGTAGCAAATCCATCTGAATTGTTTTTGGCGGAACGAAGTGTTGAAATTAGTGGAACAAGTATTTATCCATCGCTGGAAGGGACGCGCCCAATCCTAGTGGAAGTCCAGGCTTTAGTTTCCAATGCAAATTATGGAACTCCCCAAAGAAATGTAAACGGTTTCGATACCAAAAGGCTTGGCATGCTGATTGCTGTTTTGGAAAAGCGCATGGGGCTTGCTATGGGAACAAAGGATGTTTTTGTAAATCTGGTTGGTGGACTTCGAGTTGATGACCCGGCCGCAGATTTATCCATTCTTTGTTCAATTGCATCGAGCACAATGGATAAACCTATTGCGGAAAATATTGTTTTGTTGGGTGAAGTTGGTTTAGCAGGTGAAGTTCGTTCTATCAACCGTCTTGAACATCGGTTAAAAGAAGCTGCAACTTTAGGGTTTAAGAAAGCAGTTGTGCCTATAGCCAGCGTGAATGATAAAGCCAAAAAAGTAAAAATTGAACTTCACCCTGTCAAATTCGTAAAGGATGCTTTTAGAGTATTATTCTAATTCTTCCTTGAACTTTTTAAAGAAAATAAATCATTATTCAATTAACACTTTTCGGCACGTTCAAGGATTGAATTTATTTATATGAAATTCACACTTCAAAATTCTGATTCAAATACATCTGCCCGAACGGGTATTTTAAAAACCGATCACGGTGAAATAGAAACACCCATATTTATGCCTGTGGGGACAGTTGGTGCTGTTAAAACCATGGCACCTCAAGAGTTGAAAGATGTTGGTTCCCAAATTATTCTTGGAAATACCTATCATCTTTATTTGCGTCCAGGTATTGATGTTATAAATGAAGCAGGCGGACTCCACAAATTCAATTCTTGGGATAAACCCATTTTAACAGACAGTGGTGGGTTTCAGGTGTTCTCACTGGCACGGCTCAATAAGATCAGCGATAAAGGTGTGGAATTTCAATCTCATTTGGATGGTAGTCGTCATTTGTTCACTCCGGAATTTTCTATGGAAATTCAGCGAAATTTGGGCGCGGATATTATTATGGCATTTGATGAATGTCCTCCAGGTGATTCTGATGATAAAACAGTTCGAGATGCTGTAGAACGAACAACAGAGTGGATGAAACGATGCCACGATTGGTTGAATGGAAATCCAGAGCTATATGATTTTAAGCAAACCGTATTCCCTATTATTCAAGGCTCTGTGAATCACGAATTGAGACGAAAGAGCGCAGAAGAGTTATTACAATATTCAACGTGCGGAATGGCCATTGGTGGATTGGCTGTAGGTGAAGAAAAAAATGCAATGATGGATACAGTTGAATTTTGTGATACCGTATTACCCAAAGATCAGCCACGATATTTGATGGGTGTAGGCAAACCATCTGATCTATTAAAATCTGTTCGCCGTGGTGTGGACATGTTTGATTGTGTTATGCCAACTCGCAATGGAAGAAATGGGCATATTTTCACGTCGGATGGTGTGATTAATATTAAGAATGAAAAATTCAAACATGATTTTTCACCCGTTGAGCCGAATAGCTCTCATGCTTTGGGGCAAACTTTTTCAAGATCATATGTTCGCCACCTTTTTAATATTAATGAAGTGCTGGGGCTTCGCATTGCATCCACGTTGAATTTGTCCTATTATCTTGATCTGATGGCAGCAATGAGACATCACATTAATGAAGGGAATTTTGATACTTGGTCCAAATCTTTGTTGAGCGATATGGAAAATCAAAAAGGAATGTAATGTCTGATATTTTGGTGAGGGCCATTGATGCATATATATTTCATCAAACAAGTGATGGAATAAAATTTTTGATCATGAAACGAGCAAAAACAAAAATGTATGAACATTTGTGGCAAGGTGTTGCAGGGAAAATTGAAGTTGGAGAAACAGCCCCTGAAGCAGCCATCCGAGAATTAAAAGAAGAAACTGGTTTTGAACCGGTTCGCATGTTTGTGGCAGACCATGTAAGTAAATTCTATGAGACCCATGGAGATAGAATTAATCTCGTTCCAGTTTTTGGAATTGAAGTTGATCGAGAAGATGTAAAAATTTCTGAAGAACATTGTGATTTTAAATGGGTAGACTTTGAAACTGCAAGAGACACATTGGTTTGGAAAGGGCAGAAAGAAGGGATCACTGCTGTGAATAATATGCTAAACTCAAACGATAATCGTATCAAATGGTCCGAAGTAGATTTAACCACAAAGGGGACCAAATTCACAAAGTAATTTTAGGAGTACTTTGAGTACTTTATAATTAGCAAAGGAGAGAAAATGTTAGAAGAAGGAACGAAAGCACCAGCGTTTACACTGGATGATCAGGATGGGAATTCTGTGAGCCTTAGTGATTTTGAAGGCCAAAAAGTATTACTCTGGTTTTATCCAAAAGCCAGTACACCTGGCTGAATGATTGAAGGTCAGAAACTCCGGGATGAGTTTCAAAATTTTCAGGATAAAAATACTGTCATTCTTGGCATGAGTGCAGATTCAGTGAAAGCTCAAAAGAACTTTCGCGATAAACAATCCTTTCCATATCAGCTATTATCGGATCCGGATAAATCAACCATTCAAGCCTATGAAGCTTGGGGAAAAAAGAAAATGTATGGCCGGGAATATGAAGGAATTTTTCGATATTCCTATTTAATTGATGAAAAAGGGATGATTGAAAAAGCTTATGAGAAAGTGAAAGTGAAAGAACACGCACAAGAAGTTCTCGCTGACATTAATTAAACACAAAGTACACGGAGATCACTAAGGAATAACTTCTACTACTTTGTGTTCTCCGTGTTTAAAATATTTAAGAAAAAAGCCCCTTTACGAAATCTTTCTTCATTCAGTGCATCATCTACATAACCCATCATTACAGAATGTCCATGGATTTCTAATTCGCTTTCTTTGATATGGAATTCTGTTAGGTGAAGCGCTTCCTTTCCTTTTGTCAGAATTGCTGCATTTTCTGGACAGACCGCTAATTCGTTCTTCCCAAAGTCATTTAAGTTCTCCAGATCTTTTCTAATTATAAAATCTGCATCGGCTTCACCGATTGTGAATTCAGGATTTTGAATATCAAAAATACAACCACAATAAATGGGAAGAATTGCTTTTAAAACTGCCCACGCTGATGATACAGGTTTTAAGTTGCAAGAGAATCGAGTTCTGCTTTTTAGGTTGATAACTTTCTGAATACTATTAGTATTAACTAAAAGATTATAATGGGAAAGCCTAATCCCCACGCCTTTTTCAAAAGTGACCAATGCTTCGTTATCAAGTAAAGGTTTGTATTTTGGATCGAAGTTTCTTGGGAGATCTTTGATGGTATCAAAAAGATTGACTCCAGATTCTATTACAAGATTTGTATCACAATATTTTTTTACAGAACCTAAAGATTCATTTGCAGGAATAACTGCAATCGCTCCCAGGTGCCAAATTCCAAAAAGAAGGATCTCTGTTTGAGGAAAATCTAATTCAGTAAGTATAATTCGTTCTTTTGGTTTGAGTCCTATACTGTCTAACCAATGGGCAGTTTGTTGGATCAATTCATAGAATTTTAGATTTGTGATGCTGAGTTTTTCAAAGATTACTTGTTCAGCAAATTTGATATTCTGCCCTTCGATCAGTGATCGCATTGATGGATATGGAATCATGTACTCAATAGGTTCCACATTTCCAATACACTGGGCCTGGTAAATTTGTTTCTCAAGGTCTGTTTTCACGGTAAAAAATTAAGAGGGAAGAATCATCATGCAATTGGTAATTAATACATTAGTTTAGGTCGGTCTCATAACTCGATTGGAGCTTTATTGATTCTAAGCGGGGGTTTTTTGTTTGTGGGATGATGGGTAGATATTTAATCACCCGCAAATGGAGTTCCAAATAGTCCCACTGCAAGTTCAGCCCAAATAAGAAAAAATATCATTACGATAGTTACTATAAGTATTCGTCTATTTTTAAAATTGTTAACCTTTTTAAGTATTATTCCAATCAATAGACCAGTTATTGTGAGCATTCCCCCCATAATTATAAAATCAAAAAAAGACCAGTTTACTTCATTCGTTAATTGCATTGCTATCAATGGAATTAAAAGTAATAGCCCGACTATAGGCAAGATTCTAATCATCATATTAAAGAGTAAATAAAACACTTACATTTTCATACCTACATTTCTATAAAACAGTTCCACATTCGCGGGGTTTTTTATTTGTGGTGGGGAATTAGTCCGGCTTAACCTTTCGATCAATTATTAATGTATCTGTCGATCGTGTATACCAATTGCCTGCAAGCCTTCCTAACGGTTCCAGTTTGTCAGTGAGGATACGGCCATTATCATAGATACCATCATCGATATGGAAAAGAACAATGGTTCCAATCACCACAAATCCACTCCCTGCAGTTCCATCACCAATTTCCACTATTTGATTCAATTTGCATTCAAAACTGATTTTAGCTTCTCCAACTCGAGGTGGTTTTATTTTTTGAGAATTGGTAGGAGTCAATCCTGAGATTTCAAATTCATCCACATCCGATCCGAAGTCGGTGGCGCACATAACCATTTTTTCTGCGAAAGATTCAGAAACAATATTTACCACAAATTCTTCCGTGTCCCGGATATTAATGAGCGTATCCTTTTCTTCTCCGTCCCAACCGCGCCGAGCCGGGGCAAACATGATGGTAGGCGGCTTGGAACAAACGCCATTAAAATAAGAAAATGGCGCCACATTATTTTTTCCATCTTTGGAACGGGTGGATACAAAGGCAATGGGTCGGGGGATAATGGACCCGATCATGAGTTTATGAGTTTCCTGAAAGGGGATTTCGCTAGGATCAAGAATCATGAGTCAATCCACGAATAAGGATAATCTTCGTCATCTACATTTAAGGCTGCTTCTGTCATATTTAACGGTTTGAAGGTGTCAATCATGACAGCCAATTCATTTGTTTCTTTGGCGCCCAGAGATTCTTCAATTTTGCCCGGTTGGGGACCGTGGGGTAATCCCATGGGGTGATAAGAAATAGATTGTTCATCAATCCCTTTCCTACTCATAAAATTCCCTTCTACATAATAGATGATTTCATCCGAATCCACATTGCTGTGGGCATAAGGTGCCGGAACAGATTGATCATGATAATCAAAGGGTCTTGGCACAAAAGAACAAATTACAAATCCATTTGCTTGGAATGTTTGATGTACCGGTGGCGGTTGATGGATCTTGCCGGTGATGGGCATAAAATCATTAATGTTGAAAATATAAGGAAAGTAGTAACCGTCCCATCCAACAATATCAAACGGATGATGCTGATATCCATACGTTTGAATTCCATGGCGGAGTTTTACTTCCACATCCATAGGTGAGTCATCTACAGGACCCACAAAGTCCGGAGTGCGAATATCTCGCTCGGAGAAAGGTGAATGTTCCAGGAGCTGGCCAAATTTATTCCGGTATCGTGTGGGCGTTTCGATGGGAGATGAAGATTCAGTTACAAGGATTCTCATATCTTCTTTCACGTCAATTTGCCAAATAACACCCCGGGGAATTACAAGATAGTCACCCGCCATTAACGTCATATTCCCAAAATTGGATTTGAATATTCCCGAACCGGTGTGAATAAAAAGGACTTCGTCTGCGTTTCCATTTCGGTACAATGATTTCATGGATTCTTTTACATGTGCTTTAGAAATAACCACATCAGAATTAAAGAAAAGTGGAATCCGGGATGAAATGGCATCTCCATCAGACTCCAAATTAGCAGTGCGAATATGGTGATGACGATGTGTTTGGTCAACTGCTTTAAGATTATATTTTTTCAATTCGCCTACTGCTTCCACGGAGGTAGGTGGATAAACGTGGTATACGTTAGAATACATGTGGCTGAATCCTTCCCTGCTTATAAGTTCTTCCCAGTAAAGGTTGCCGCTATCGTCCCGGAATTGAGTATGACGTTTAGTTGGGATATCTCCCCGTTTTTGGTAAAAGGGCATTACTTGATTTTTTCTCCAATTATTTGAATATTATTGAATCGATCTAACTTGTCATATTTAGTAATTATTATTTCTATTTGATTAATGAGTGAATTTACGTCAGTGAAATTAGCCAAAAAGTCTTGATTCTCTTTTAGGCGCTCTAACGCACGTTTAAATAAGAAATCACCACCCGAAATTTTTCCTTGTTCGTAATTCTGATATGATGCAGATAACATGATAAATGGTTTGAGATAGGCGCGATCTCCAGATTTACCTAAACGCATCCAACTATGTTCCCAAATATGATGTGCTTTTGGATAATCCTTTTGATTAAATGCTTTTATCCCGCGATAAAATTCAGACACTTCATTGTTGTTCATTGATTTAGACAATCTTATTCTCGAGAACACCCAATCGTTCAACTTCCATCCGAACTACGTCACCTTTTTTAATCCAGCCACCAGTATTCTCAGGACGAAGTTCAAGGATGCAGCCAGTTCCCACCGTTCCGGAACCTAAAATATCACCGGGGAGTAATTTCGCATTCATGGATGCTCGTTCAATCATTTTTGTAAATGGATGGTAAAGATCGTTGGTATTTCCATCGGAAATGAGTGTGCCATTTACATGACAAGTCATACGGAGGTGAAGTTTCCCATCATCATCCCAGGCATCTTTCAGTTCGTCTGGCGTGACCATATAGGGTCCAAAACTTGATGCAAAATCTTTACCTTTTGCAGGTCCAAGACTCATGGCCATTTCTTCTCTCTGTAGGTCCCGGGCGGACCAATCATTGCAAATCATGTAACCGGCAATATAGTTATCTGCATCTTCTTGAGCGATATTTGAACCGCCATTGGCAACCACTACAGAAAATTCCAATTCATAATCCAACTCTTTTGTGCCACGTGGATAAGGGACATCTTCACCATGCCCATACAGCGCTGCGGGATTTGAAAAATAGAAAATAGGAATTTTGAACCAATCGGGATGCATGTCCAATCCCCGGAGTTTTCGCGCTGAACGAACGTGTTGTTCAAAAGCATAAAAATCCCGAAAAGATTGGGGATTTGGAATGGGTGAAAACAATTGAACTTCTTCTTCCAAAATAGCGATAGGCTTTCCACCACCGGAATGAGATTGAATATTCATTTCAGGCAAGGAAGCATCTAAATTTTTCAATTTTAGAAAGTTTGTATCCCAATTCTCCAATGCTTTTTTTAAGGTAGAAGGGATCTCTAGAAAGCTGGGGTCGGCATGGGTTTCTTTTGCCCAAATGGCTGCACGAATTACATCAATAATATATTCATTATTTTTAAATCCGAATCTCGGTTGTGTACTGCCATCTAGCATGTAGGTTACAAATTTCATTTACAAATTTCCTCTTTTTTCTTGTTCTTTTTCAATTGATTCAAATAAAGCTTTAAAATTTCCCTTCCCAAAACTGTTAGAGCCCTTTCTCTGGATGATCTCAAAGAAAAGGGTGGGGCGATCTTGCAAGGGCTGCGTAAAAATTTGGAGCATATATCCTTTTTCATCCACATCCACTAGGATGCCCAATTCCGCCAACGTTTCAATATCTTCATCGATGGGGCCAATCCAATCAGTCAATGTATCATAGTAGGTCCTGGGCGTGGGTAAAAAATCTACACCGTTGGCTTGCATCGTGCGCACTGTAGAAATAATATCCTTCGTAGACAGGGCAAGATGCTGAACGCCACCCGTATCATAATAATCGATATACTCCTGAATTTGGGATTTTTTGAGACCGTCTGCAGGTTCATTGATTGGCATTTTTATAATCTCATTATCATTTGCCATGACGATAGACCGCAAGGCAGAATATTCTGTAGAAATGTCATTATCATCAACAGTCCAGAATCGGTGCCACCCGAAGACTTTTTCATAAAAATCACATACAGATTGCATTTCACCATCGGGCTGATTCCCAACTACATGGTCAATGTGCACCAATCCTGTGGATTCAGATTTGAGCCCTAGATCATTGGTCTCAAATCCGGGGAGGAAAGACCCATTATAATTTTTTCGTTCTACAAATGTGTGGATTGTATCTCCAAAAGTTTCAATAGCAGATACAACTGCTTCCCCATCTCCATCTTTTATTTCTTTGGGTTCCATAGCGCTTTTGGCTCCACGCTCAAGTGATGTTTTCCAGGCTAATTCAGAATCATCCACTGTAAATGCTACATCTTTCATCCCGTCACCATGGCGATCAATATGGGCACCAATCTCAGTATCTTTTTCTAGGGGTGATGTAATCACCAAATTGATCCGGTTCTGATTCAAAACGTAACTAACACGTTCTCTATTTCCTGTCTCCAACCCGCGATAGGCCACGGGCTTGAATCCCATAGTGGTACGGTAATAATGGGCAGTTTGTTTAGCATTACTCACATATAATTCGCAATGGTCAAAGCCATTTATTGAGTAGGTAAGTTCATTCATAATATATCCTTTAAACTGTCAATAAATTTTTGATTTTCTGAATCCAATCCTACAGAAATGCGGATGCAGTTCGGCCAACCAAATCCAGTAAGTTGCCGTACAATGACACCATTTTCTAAAAGCGATTGTGTCAATTGTGATGCTTTTTCTTCACTATCCCAAACAGTGGTAATAAAATTAGCTTCGGAGGGGATTTGATGAATATTAAGGGCATCGAATTCCTGTTTTAAAAAGTCCATTCCTTTTTCATTTACTTGCAATGTTTCAGCTAAAAATGCTTCATCATCCAAAGCGGCTAATCCTGCAACTTGAGCAGTGAGTGATGGCTCAAAGGGCACTTTCACTTTCATCAAATTTTGGATTAATGAATCATGGGCAAATCCATAGCCGATCCGGGCGCCGGCCAAGCCGTAAGCTTTGGAAAAAGTTCGTAGAGTAATCACATTATCGTAGCGGTAGCTCATGGAATCGGGATAATTTGGTGAATCTTTTGCGAATTCGTAATAGGCTTCATCCAAAATAATGAGAACCCGCTCCGGAACATGTTTATAAAATTCATCAAATTTTTGACGGGTGATTGTGGTGCCCATGGGATTATCCGGATTGGCGATATAAATAATTTTGGTATAATCGGTGATTTTGTCTGCCATGGCTTCCAAGTCGTAACAATAGTTTTTCATTGGAACCCAATGGACTCGCCTTCCCGAAGCATTGGCCAATACACGAAATCCGATGAACGAATTGGCAGCGCTGATGAGCTCATCATCGCTGAGTAGAAATGTCCGCATGATGGTGGACATGATCCCTTCCGATCCGGAGCCCAAAACTACATTGTCTATTTTTACATTGAATCGGTTGGCCAGTTTAGTGCGGAGTTCAAACCCGATGGCATCGGGATAGCGATGGAGCTTTGTCAGTGAATGCTCAATAGCAGCCAGCCCTTTTGGAGAAGATCCCAAAGGATTTTCATTGGAAGCAAGTTTTATGAAATTTTGGATTCCAAGTTCTCGTTGTGCTTCTGCAATGGGTTTGCCGGGCTTGTAATTCGCCAGTCGTTGAATGTAGGAAGGAACGAGTGCCATAATCAAATCACCAGTTGTGTTTCCTGCTTAAAAGTAGAAAGAATAACGGATGTTTTCATATTCTGAACGTTTGGCAAAGCTGAAAGTTGATGGAGAATAAGTTCTTCATAAGCTGGAATATCTTTAGTTGCCACTTTCAAGAGAAAATCTGCTTCCCCTGTAATGTGGTGGCATTCTAAGACTTCCGTCATATCTGCGATGGATTTAAAAAAATCTTCAACCGGTGTTTCACCATGCCGAGCGAGTTTGACTTCCACAAATGTAAAACAAGTATACCCAGCTTTTCGTGGATTCAAAAGTGTGATGTACCGATCAATGATTCCACTGGCTTCCAGTTTTTTTACTCGTTCCAACGTACTGGAAGGTGAAAGCCCGACTTGTTTTGCCAGCTCAGCATTGGTTGTCCGACTATTTAATTGAAGCGCTTCTAATAGTTGTCTGTCTATTTGGTCAATATTCATTTATAAATTCTAAAAGGTTAAAATAATATAGTAGAAAATATGGCAAATACAGATTAATACAAAATATAATTCTGTTTCAATTAATTATTTCATTTGAAACAGTGTCTATCATTGATTTTGCCGAAATAAAGTGACTTTAATTACTTCCATTTCACTTTAACCAACTCAACGATCAGGAATATTGGCAGTGTTAATAGAACCTTTCATGAATAAACTCCACCTTATTTTATGTTGATTATTCCATGAAAATCGAAGGGCCTCTCATTCCTGCAATATTTGTTGAACGACCCAATCGTTTTATAACGATGATAAAAATTGATGATGAAATTCATCGAAGTCATCTGCCTGATCCCGGCAGGCTCCAAGAATTGCTATTTCCTGGCGCAAACCTTCTGGCTAGAGCAGCACCAAAAAATTCAGTAAGAAAAACAAAATACTCTACTATTATGGTGAATCATGAAGGACAATTAATCTCATTAGTTTCTGCATTGCCAAATAGGTTTGTAAAGGAAGCATTGATAAAAAATGAAATTCCGATATTTAAAGATTACTTACTTGTAAGACCGGAAATAGCAGTGGGTAGGCACCGATTCGATTTTTTATTAAAAGATCCAACCGGGGCTGATTTTTATTTAGAAGTTAAATCAGTTACTTTTGTGGAAAACGGGGTAGCACAATTCCCGGATGCTATAACAGATCGTGGTACTAAACATGCTTTGGCATTAAAAAAACTAGTTGAAGAAGGAAAGGGAGCCGGAATATTGTTTGTGTGTCAGAGGGCAGATGCAATTTCT
>Ga0208408_1000751_pt1 | contig 19906 bp, 21 predicted proteins | sample ETNtaG_4_FD_185776 | JGI IMG/M metagenome (GOLD analysis project Ga0208408, IMG submission 185776) | Marine microbial and viral communities from oxygen minimum zone, Eastern Pacific Ocean - ETNP201406SV67 (SPAdes) (version 2) | ecosystem: Environmental > Aquatic > Marine > Oceanic ... | reverse complement strand
CCTTCCATGTAAGAAAAAATATCTTCCTCATCAATGAATGACATTTCAATATCTATCTGAGTGAATTCAGGCTGGCGGTCAGCACGAAGGTCTTCATCCCGAAAACATTTTACAATTTGGAAATACCTGTCGTAGTTGGCAATCATAAGGATCTGTTTATAGATCTGGGGCGACTGGGGCAATGCATAAAATTTGCCTTGATGAATCCGGCTGGGGACTAAATAATCCCGAGCGCCTTCCGGTGTGGATTTCATTAAAACCGGCGTTTCAATTTCTACAAATTCCAATCCGGATAAATAGCTTCGGACAGCCTGATAGGTTTCATGGCGGATAAGTATATTTTTCTGAAGTTCTTCCATCCTGAGTTCAAGATAGCGATATTTCAGTCGAAGGTTTTCCTCCGCATTATCTCGGTCTGACAGGACGAATGGAAGCGGCGCTGCTTCATTCAGCATCACGTATTCTGAAACAAGAACTTCAATTTCACCTGTATCCATATTTGGATTTACAGCAGATTCTGCACGATCTCTCACCGTTCCTTGAACGGAAAGTACATCTTCCATTGATAATTTTTTTACTGCTTCAAAATCACCGGAGAATGAATCAGCGTCAAAGACGATCTGTGTTTTGCCATAGCGGTCACGGAGGTCTACAAAAACCACCTGTCCATGGAGCCGAACTGAATTGACCCAACCGTTTAGATTAATTGTTACACCAACATTGGATTTCCGAAGTTGTCCGCAGGTATGAGACCTTTTATACATATCTGAATTTATTAGATTTTTTTATATTTAGTTCATAAACAAAAAACTCGAAACAATAACCGTTTCGAGTTTCTCATTTCATTTTTCAAATTGTAAAAAGAATTATCTTTTGGAAACCCGTAAGCGGTTAATGGCCCGCATTAAAGATGCTTCAATTCGAGCTTCATCCATTTCCGAATCTTTCTCAGATTTGCGTCGCGTAGCCCGTTCTAAGGATTTTTCTGCGCGATCCGCATCAATTTCGGATACCGTCTCCACCGATTCAACCAAGAGTTTCATCTTATCTTTCATTATCTCTGCAAATCCACCACTTGTTGCCAAGAATTCATCTTTACCTTTTCGCGTAATTTTGATTTCCCCAACAGTCAAGGCAATGATTCCTTCGCGATGGTTTGCCATAACTCCAAATGAACCATCTAATCCAGAACAACGTACATAACTCACTTGTCCTTGATCAAGTTCACGAATCGGCGTCACAATTTCAAGTTGGAATTCACTCATTAGGCAACAGATTTCTTATGCTTTTCAAAAGCTTCATCCAAAGTACCAACATAGGCGAATGTATTTTCCGGTAATTCATCAGCATTACCATTCAGGATTGCTTCGAAACCTGAAACTGTATCTTCCAGACTCACATATCGACCGGGCGTTCCGGTGAATTGTTCAGCTACAAAGAAAGGTTGGGACATAAATTTCTGGATCTTACGTGCTCGTGCAACTATGATCTTATCATCATCGGATAACTCGTCCATACCAAGAATAGCAATAATGTCCTGCAGGTCTTTGTACTGCTGGAGCACAGACTGTACATGACGTGCCACACCATAATGACGCTCGCCAATAATTCGTGGATCAAGAATTCTTGATGTTGAAGCTAGAGGATCCACAGCAGGATAAATTCCCAATTCTGCAATTTTTCGTTCAAGAACCGAGGTGGCATCCAAGTGGGCAAATGCTGTTGCCGGTGCCGGATCTGTCAAGTCATCCGCAGGCACATAAACAGCCTGAACTGATGTAATTGAACCTTTCTTTGTTGAAGTGATTCGCTCCTGTAAATCTCCCATTTCAGTAGACAGTGTTGGCTGGTATCCCACTGCAGAGGGCATACGACCCAACAGTGCAGACACTTCCGAACCAGCCTGTGTAAAACGGAAAATATTATCAATAAATAATAGAACATCACGGCCTTCTTCGTCCCGGAAATATTCTGCCATTGCTAAACCACTTAATCCTACACGAAGACGTGCTCCTGGCGGTTCATTCATTTGGCCAAAAACCATGGTTGTTTTATCAATCACACCGGATTCGGTCATTTCGTTGTAAAGGTCGTTCCCTTCCCGAGTTCGCTCACCTACACCGGCGAATACGGAAAAGCCACCGTGTTCGGTAGCGATATTTCGTATCAATTCTTGGATTAACACTGTTTTACCAACACCTGCACCGCCGAATAACCCAGTTTTACCGCCTTTTGTATAAGGCTCCATGAGATCCACAACTTTGATACCTGTTACAAGTGGTTCCGTTGATGTTGAAAGATCTTCGTGATTCGGAGCTGATCGGTGAATTGGATATTTCTTTTCTGTGACGCATTCACCTTTTTGGTCAATTGTATTTCCCAGAACGTCAAATAAACGACCTAATGTATTTTGGCCTACAGGTACCGATATGGGCAATCCCGTATCTTCAGTAACATGACCACGAACCAATCCATCTGTGGAATCCATGGCCACTGTACGAACAACGCCATCCCCGAGATGCTGCGCAACTTCCAGAACCAAGGTTCCTTCTTCTCCGCGATCTACATTTAATGCATTATAAATATCCGGGAGGTGGCCGTCTTCAAAAACGACGTCAACCACCGCACCCATTACTTGTGAGATTTTTCCATTCATTGACATAAAATGGTGTCCTTTTAAGGTTAAGCTAAAGCCTCAGCGCCACTAACAATCTCAAGCATTTCTGTTGTGATGGCAGCTTGGCGGGCTTTATTGAATTCTAATGTTAAGTCCTTGATCATATCCTGAGCATTTGTGGTGGCATTTTCCATAGATAACATCCGGGCTGCCTGCTCACTGGCATAAGATTCAAGTAAATATTTCCACATCTGAACATTCAGATGTCGTGGAATCAATGATGATACCAACTCTTCTTTGGATGGCTCATATAAGCGATCGTGAGTCACACCATTTTTTTCTTCATAGATAAGGGGAAGCAGCACTTCAGATTTAACTTCTTGTTGCCCTACATTAATGAAGTAATTGTACACCACATGGATCTCATCAACCTTACCACTGGTGAAATGCTCAATAATACTTCGGCCGATAGTTATGGCACTATTAAATTCCATATCAGCCCAGAAATCAACATGACTTTTAATAATATTGTATTCGCGACGCTTGAAATGGTCACGGGCCTTTTTCCCGATGCAGAATAGATCCACTTTTTCTTTGCCAAAAGAATCAATTTCTTTTTGTGCAACTTTCAACAAGTTGGTATTGAAAGCTCCAGCCAATCCACGATCTGCAGAAACAACCACATAAGCTTTTCGCTTTACATCCCGAACGTCGAGTAATGGAAGTGCATCTCGATCAATATCTGGTAATAAATGCTGGATTACCTCTGCCAATGAATTACTATAGGGGCGTGATTCTTCCATTCGTTCCTGAGCACGGCGCATCTTGGCAGCCGCCACCATTTTCATGGCTTTAGTCACCTTTTGTATACTTTTCACCGATTTTATTCGGTCTCGAATGTCTTTAAGGTTAGCCATAAATTATTCGGTGTTGAATCCTGCTTTGTAGTCTACAATTGCTTTTTCAAGTGTACCTACATTTTCATCGGTAATCTTACCCTCATTCACAATTGAAGCAAGTGAATCTGCTGCATTAGCATCCAAATATTCCAACAATCCTGTTTCAAAGTCTGAAACTTTATCCGCTGGAACATCATCCAGATGTCCTTTGGAAGCAGCAAAAATAATAGCCACCTGTTTTTCAACATCCATGGGGACATACTGATTTTGTTTTAAGATTTCAACCATCCGTTCTCCCCGGGTCAATTGAGCCAAGGTTGCTTTATCCAAATCAGATCCGAATTTTGCAAATGCTTCCAATTCACGGTATTGTGCCAAATCTAGACGGAGCGTTCCCGCAACAGATTTCATCGCTTTGATCTGTGCATTTCCCCCAACACGTGAAACAGAAAGGCCTACATCAATAGCCGGGCGAATTCCGGAATTGAATAAGTTTGTTTCCAAATAGATCTGTCCATCCGTAATAGAGATTACGTTAGTGGGAATGTAAGCAGAAACGTCACCTTCTTGAGTTTCAATGATGGGTAATGCTGTCAGGGATCCACCACCCAAATCATCCGATAATTTGGATGCGCGTTCGAGCAACCGACTATGGAGATAAAAAACGTCACCCGGAAATGCTTCACGTCCCGGTGGCCGTCTAAGCACCAAAGACATCTGGCGATAGGCAACAGCCTGTTTTGAAAGATCATCATATATAATCAGGGCGTGTTTACCATTATCACGAAAATATTCGCCCATCGCTGCACCAGAATAAGGAGCAATGTATTGTGTCGGTGCTGGATCAGATGCATTTGCTGCCACAACGGTTGTGTACTCCATGGCGCCATTTGCTTCCAACTCTTGAACGAGCGCAGCAACGGTCGATGCTTTTTGTCCAATCGCTACATAAATACAGTAAACGGGTTTTTCTGTTTTATGGGTGTAAGCTTGGTTGATGATGGCATCAATGGCAACAGCCGTTTTTCCCGTTTGACGGTCGCCAATAATCAACTCACGCTGGCCGCGGCCAATGGGGATCATACTATCCACAGCTTTGATACCAGTTTGCAAGGGTTCAGTCACAGGTTGACGAGCCATAACACCCAACGCTTTCCGTTCAATAGGAAGTGAATGAGGAGTATCAATCGGACCTTTACCATCAATGGGCTGCCCCAAGGGATTAACCACGCGACCAAGCATAGCTGGCCCAACAGGAACCTCCACCACACGGCCGGTCCGTTTTGCTAAATCACCTTCTTTTACCAATCGCGTTTCGCCAAAAAGCACGAGACCCACATTGTCTTCTTCAAGATTCAATGCCATCCCGAACACGTTATTTGGTAACTCTACCAATTCCGAACTCATTACATTTTCAAGACCGGAGACACGGGCAACACCGTCACCTACTTCAATCACTTCTCCGACCTCAGCTACATCAACCGAACCATCGAATTTCTCGATCTGTTCACGAAGTAGACGGGTTAATTGATCAGTTTGTATATCCATAATTTCCTAATTATTTTACTATGTCAGCAGTTCCGCTCGGAGCGTCTGCAATTGATTCCAGACAGTTGCGTCCAAGAATGTATTTTCGATTCTAAGTCTAATCCCGCCAATTAAAGAAACATCCACATCTAAAGACAGGTCAGTATCTTTTCCAAGTATCTGATCCAGCGATGATTTCAAGGAAGATTTTTCATCTTCACTGATAGCACTAGCCACAGTACCTTTCACGGAAATGATATTTTTCCCTTCTTTATATTGACGGTTAAACAAGTTGGTTACATCCTGCAAAATAGCGGAAGACTGCCTCCCTTCTATATGCGAGAGCAGTTCACCTACCAATGGATGACCAGAATCACCCATCACGTTATTCAGAATGGTGGTTTTATCCTCGCCAGAAATTCGTTTTGACTGAATAAACACACGAAATTGGGAATCTGTTTTCACCAAGATGTTCAATGTGTTTAATCCACGATGAACTGAATCCAATATATTATTCTGTTCTGAAACCGAATATAGTGCATTGGCAAGACGTTTTGTGGTTTGTTTATGCGTCATCATCCTTTTAGATGCTGAATGGAGTCTTCAATTAAAGCTTGATTATCTTCTTTGGACAGATTTTTTTTAATGACCTTTTCAGCCACCATCATAGTCAAACTCACCACTTCCTGGCGAATTTCATGAATGGCTTTATCTTTTTCAACATTGATCTGTTTTTGAGCGTCTTCACGAATTTTATTCGCATCTTCACCCGCCTGAACCATAACATCAGCCTTAATCTTTTCAGCTGCTGATTTCGCTTCTACACGAATAGTTTGAGCTTCAGATCGGGCTTTAGCCATAATCTCTTCAGATTCAGCGTTGAGCCGTTCTAATTCTGTTTTGGCTTTTTCAGCATCTTCCAAGGAAGATTTGATGGTGTTTTCCCTGGATTCCAATGCAGTAAGCAGGGGTTTCCAGGCAAACTTTGCCAAAACATAGAACAGGATCAAAAAGGTCAGGATCGTCCAAATGAACAGACCCGGATCTAATTGGACTAACGGGTTCGGAGTACTCACGCTCCCTTGAGCCTCTGTGGACTCATGGAGATCATCGCCTCCGGGAATTCCCCAAGTTTGATCCATAATTATTTTCGGTTTTTGATTAAAGAATCAGCATTAAAAAAATGAACACTTCTGCGAGAATTGCAACACCTTCAAGAAGAAAGAGTGGCAAGTTCACGGCACCAGTGATCTTATCAGCGGCTTCCGGCTGACGGGCGATTCCTTCTGCTGCTGCTGCTGCAAAACGGCCAATTCCAAGTGCTGCTCCAATGACTGTGAGCCCTAATCCGATAGGTACAAATACAGTTGCTTCCATTGTTTATTTCCTTTATTTATTAATGATGAACATTAATTGCCATCCCAACAAATACAGATGTAAGTAAAGTGAATACATATGCCTGTACAAGAACAACAATAATTTCGAGTGCTGAAATAGCGACAGAAATAGGAATGGCGACAATTGCCACACCAACTCCTGCTATTGTACTATGAAACATTTCGCCAAAAATGGCCATGAGAGATAAAAGTGCCAACAGTGCAATATGCCCACCAGTCATGTTGGCTGCCAAACGCATGGTTAGAGCAAATGGCTTTACAAAAAGACCCATCAATTCAATAGGGATCAGAATTATATATATGGGCCATGCCAATCCGTGTGGCGCCAAATTTTTCCAATGATTAATAAAACCGTGAGCCATCGTTCCCGCTACCATGATTGAAAAAAAGGTGATTGTTGCCAATCCGGATGTTACATTGAAGTTTCCTGTGGCTGTAACACCACCATGAAGGAGATTATTGATCATGTTGTTGGAGTCTGATGCTGGCACGTCTAATACAAAACGGTTAAATGCGCCTAAAACATCAAAAATGGGAACCATACCAATCCCATTTGCAAATAAAATGAAAAAGAATAATGTCAGAACAAACGGGGTCCAAGTCATGACCCATTTCGGTCCTACATTTGGCTTAACGATGGAATCTCGAATAAATTGGACAATGGCTTCAATACCATTCATCCATCCTGAGGGTGCGGTCTTTTTGCTGGATAAAAATTTTCTAACAGGGATAATAACAGCAATCCCAACTAATAAAGCTACAATCCATAACATTAATACATGTTTTGTAACTGAGAAATCTATCTCGAAAATTTTTGGGATTTGATAAAGGGGGTGCGATATATCAGAATTGGAAACATGGTGGATAATGTTTGGCCCAACCTGCTCCATCACACTTTGAGAGGCGTGCCCGGTTTCAACTGCACTCATACTACTACTGATTCTATTCGGTTTAGATTTAGTTTACTTCGAAATGTCTTTTACAATCACCGCTTCCAGTGCGTGAAGCCCTAGAAAAAAGCCCGCAAAGCTACACATGAATGATACAGGCTCAAAAGAATATAGTTTAAAAATAATGAAAATTGTTACACCATAATAAACCATCTTGATCACAAATCCCATTGCGATGGTTTTTGTGACAAGTTGCGCATCTTTTTTGGAAGCACTCAATACAAAATACATAGTTGTTACCCCAGCCAACACGGGCAGTATCCATCCGAAAAATAATTCAATTTGATATTCTGGATAAAATCCCGCAGCCAGTCCGAGAATACCTACAGAAACCATTAAACCATAAAAAAACAATTTCAACGATTATGTTTCCAAATCGTTTTTGCTAAGTGATAAAAACCGGTAATCAATCCAATACCCAATCCCACTAAAATACCAATTGGTTTTGTTCCTCTAGATGAATCGATATACCAGCCCAATAATGTAAAAATGAGAACAGAAGCTAAAAGTGTATAAGATGCAGATGCGGCTGGTCCGGATTCTTTTACAATATTCTGAAAATATTCAAGTGACCGCCCCAGATCAAAACTGGATCGACCTTTAGGATCGGTCATTGCTATGAGTTGGTATTTTCTGAATCACGAACCACTATGTCGCACTTCCCTTCAAACTGGGCGCCATCTTCAATGAGCAATTTCTTATAAATAATATCCCCCTTCAGGATACATTTTTTCCCAAGAATTACCTGACCGTCAGCTGCAATATCACCTACAACAGTTCCACCAACTCGAATATGGTTTCCTGATATGTTACCCTGAACCAAAGCGTTTTGTGCAACACGAACAGGGCCATCTGTTATAACATCCCCATGAACCTGACCATAAATAATAATCCCTTCCCGGAGTTTCACCGGTCCATCAATCCTAGCATCAGCACCAATCATAGTATGAACATTTTGAAAATTGATCTTACTCATGGAGAGAAGTTAAATCTGTTGCACGGTATTCTGGGAAATAGATCAATGGGTCCATAGCAACGAATTCCTGCCAGACTTCAAAATGTAAATGCGGACCAGAAGATACACCCGTATTTCCAACAAGACCGATTACTTCACCACGAGTGACAGTATCCAACTGTTTTTTAAAATTCTGTTGGTTGTGTCCATAGTGTGTAAAATAATCATCACCATGATATAAAATGAGCATATTTCCAAATTCATAATTCCAGCCTGAATATACAACAACACCGGAGGCCGCGGCTAAAATAGGCTCCCCTTCCTTAGCTACAATATCGATACCATGATGTGTCTCTGAGATAAATAATCCAGGTTTTCCCGATCGTTGTGTTACAAACCCCTGGATAGGCGCAATAGATGGAATATTCTCAATAAATGAAACCAAATTTCCACCAGTAGAGACAGCATTTGTAATGGAATCAGACACAACAGGACGGTCATCAAAATCTAATTTTTCCCCAAGAGAATGACGAATTAATTTATCCATCTGTTTCATCCGTTCAAGATCCCGCGTGAGTTCCAATACTTTGAGTCGTTCTGTAGCAAACTGATCATGCCGATCCTTAATCTCTGTATAATCTGCCATTTTCGGAACGTAATAGAATAGAATACCAAATACACACGTTAGAAGGACTACCACAGAAAAGAATACCGCCTGAATAGCTGTCTTAGATAAATGATAAGACTTGGAGCTGGACTCATCGTCCGGGATAAACATGATAGTGTATTTTTCCGGTTTCATGGGAAGATCAGGATATAGAATTGATCAGGTCAAGAATACGTTCAAGGTCATCATCAGAAAAATATGAAATTTCAATAGCACCACCTTTTTTTCCTGGTTTTAGTGTCACTTTTGTACCTAAAACTTCTATCAATTGATTTTCAAGGGCCTGAATTTGATGGGACTTTTTGGAGAAAATAATCTTTTTCTTTTTGGGTAATTCAGTTGATGCCTTCACTAAAGCTTCTGCACCTCGGACACTCAGATTCTTTTTCAAGATCGCCTTCCATATCTTATTCATAGCCGGCCCGGTTTTTGCCTGCAGAATGGCTCGAGCATGTCCCGCAGAAATATCACCTTTTCTTAAACTTTTTCTTATGTCCGGCGGTAATTTCAATAATCGAAGTGAATTAGAAACAGTGACTCGCTTCTTCCCAACGGCTTTTGCGATAGCTATGTGAGACATTTCAAATTTGGAATTCAATACAGCATATGCTTCCGATTCTTCCAACGAATTCAGGTCTTCCCGCTGAATATTTTCAATCAATGCCATTTCCATCATTTCAGCATCATCTTTAACGGTAATCACATATGCAGGTATGGTTCTTTTTCTGCATTTTTTCGATGCGCGCCAGCGACGCTCACCAGCAACTAATTCATAACCATCTTCAGTATTCCGAACTGTAACGGGAGTTACTACACCTTTTTCCTTGATTGATGCAGCTAATTCTTCCAAAGCTGATTCATCAAAGTCCCTGCGGGGCTGGTTTGGGTTCGGACGGATTTCTTTTAATGGAATCTCTGTCACACCCGGTTTTGTGGCGACTGGCTTATTGCCCGGTTTTTTCTTCTGTTCTGCTTCCGGGCGAATCAGGGCTTCCAAGCCTTTTCCTAATCTATTAACTGACACGTTGGAGTATTTCCTCTGTCAAACTCATATAATTTCTGGCACCGGTTGAATTAGCATCATATAAAAGGGCTGGTTTTCCAAAACTCGGTGCTTCACTTAATCGGACGTTACGATGAATGAATGTTTTAAACAATTTATCCTTAAAAAAACCATTTACTTCTTTCACCACCTGTTTGGATAAGTTCAATCGGCTATCATACATGGTCATTAAGATACCAGCTATCCCCAATTTTTTATTTAAATGACGTTGTACCAACCGAACTGTATTCAACAATTGGCCCAACCCTTCCAAGGCAAAATATTCGCATTGAATTGGGATTACCAGTGCATCGGATGCAGTAAGCGCATTGATGGTCAGTAGACCCAGTGATGGCGGACAATCAATAATAATGATTTCATAACTTTTCTTAATATTTTTCAGCACTTTCTTGAGCTGGTATTCCCGAGCCATGATGCTTACAAGTTCAATCTCGGCCCCGACAAGGTCGTTAGTTGAAGACACAATATCCAAATGTGAAAAAGATGTTTTGGTAATGGCATCTTTGATTCCATCACCTTTTATTAGGACATCATAAATTGACCCATTTGTCTTTTCGAAAAGATCCGACAATCCTGTGGTTGCATTAGATTGAGGATCTAAATCTATGAGAAGTGTACGAACCTCTGAAACTGCCATACTCAATGCGACATTGACTGCAGATGTGGTCTTTCCCACACCTCCTTTTTGATTTGTGAATGCTAATATGGTAGCCATAATAAATATGAAAATTTCGGGCAAGCAATTTAAGGTTGGATTCAGATTCGTTTGAGTGGTTTTTAGCCAAAAAGTGCGACAATGTTCACTCATTTTAAAAATAAATTTAGAGGCGGTTAACAATTTGTGTTAATAATAATTTTTTTGTATCGCATCTTTACCCGGCTCTTTTAGTATTTTAGAGGTTGAATGTTTAATCTAAAAAACCATTCTTTATTTATCTTAAATTTAGAATTCAATAATCCAAGAAATTTTAGACTAAAATAATGAAAGCACTTGTAAAAAAATCTCCCGAGGCTGGGATCTGGATGGAAGATGTCCCCATCCCAAATTGCAGCACCAATGATGTAAAGATCAGAATCACTCACACCGCCATTTGTGGAACTGACCTCCATATTTATAAATGGGATGAATGGGCACAACGTACTTTGGAACTCCCACTCATCACTGGACATGAATTTTGCGGCATTATTGAAGATATTGGCCCCGGTGTGACACATTATAAACCAGGAGATCGCGTTTCCGGTGAAGGACATATTACCTGTGGCTATTGTAGAAATTGCAGAGCCGGAAAAACCCATCTATGCCATAAAACAATCGGTGTCGGGATTCATCGCGACGGTGCATTCGCCGAATATTTGGTCATCCCGGAATCCAATGTGTGGCCGATTCATGAAGATACCCCATCCCAGGTAGCTGCATTTTTTGATCCCTATGGAAATGCAGCCCACACAGTTCTCTCATATGAAATGGTAGGAGAAGATGTGCTCATCACAGGGGCAGGTCCTATCGGAATTATGGCTGTGGCTATTTGCAATTTTGTTGGGGCCAGAAATGTAGTCATCACTGATGTAAATGAATATCGTCTCAATCTTGCTCAAAAAATGGGAGCATCACGTACCATTAATGTTTCGAATGAATCTATTTCAGATTGTTACTCGGATTTAAATATGACTAGTGGCTTCGATATTGGATTGGAAATGTCAGGAAACCCGAATGCATTCAAAAGTATGCTAGAGAACATATATCATGGAGGCCGAATTGCTTTACTTGGACTCCTTCCCGAATCCACCCAAATCAATTGGGATGACATTATTTTTAAAGGTCTCCATGTAAAAGGGATATATGGACGTGAAATGTATGAAACCTGGTATAAAATGACCCAAATGCTCAGAAGTGGGTTGGATATTTCGCCGGTTCTTACTCATAAATTATCCGTAGATGATTTTCAAGATGGATTCGATATTATGGAATCGGGAAATTGCGGAAAAATTGTCCTTGAATGGTGAAACCATTGAAACGCAAAATTGCAGAGACTCCAAAGGAAAAAATAAACAAATACCTTAGCTTGATTGCATTATAGCTTTAATACAATATGACAACTACAAAAAATCATTATACTGAAATTCTTTCCCAAATTGAATCAGAAGGACTTTATAAACAAGAACGAACCATCACCACACCACAGGGGGTCGAAATTGCCACAGATGGTGGTGGTGAAGTTTTAAATTTTTGCGCCAACAATTATCTGGGACTCGCCAATCATCCGGACATTATTTCTGCGGCTAAGCAGGCTTTAGATGACCATGGTTTTGGAATGGCATCGGTTCGTTTTATCTGCGGGACACAGGATCTCCATAAAGAATTAGAATCAAAAATTTCTACCTTTTTCGGAACGGATGATACCATTCTTTATACTTCTTGCTTCGATGCCAACGGTGGTCTTTTTGAAACTATCCTTGGACCGGAAGATGCCATCATTTCCGATGCTTTAAATCATGCATCCATTATTGATGGAGTCCGCCTTTGCAAGGCTCAACGATACCGCTACGGCAATAGTGATATGGCTAACCTGGAAGAAAAATTGAAGCAATCTCAAAGCGCACGATTAAGATTGATAGCTACGGACGGTGTTTTTTCTATGGATGGTTATATTGCGAAATTGGATGAAATCACCTTCTTGGCAGAAAAGTATGATGCCATGGTCATGGTTGATGATAGCCATGCTACCGGGTTTATAGGAAAAACCGGTCGCGGTTCTGCAGAACATTGTGACGTCATGGACAAAATTGATGTTTGGACTTCTACCCTTGCATTAGGTGGTGCTTCAGGAGGATTTACAACAGGACGACAAGAGATTATAAATTTATTACGGCAACGATCTCGCCCCTATTTATTTTCGAATACAATGGCACCAGCCATTGTTGCTGCAGGTTCCAAAGTGTTTGATATGGTGTCATCCAACACAGAACTCCGAGATAAATTAGAAGAAAATACTAATTACTTCAGAACAAAAATGTCCGAGACAGGTTTTGATATTTTAGATGGAATTCATCCCATTGTCCCCATCATGTTATATGATGCAGTTTTAGCCCAAAACATGGCGGCTGAAATGTTAAATGAAGGTATTTATGTGATTGGTTTTTATTTTCCTGTAGTCCCAAAAGGCCAAGCACGGATCCGTGTACAGATTTCTGCCGCTATGGAAAAAGATCATCTTGATAAGGCAGTAACTGCGTTCACAAAAGTTGGTAAAAAACTCAATGTAATTTAAAAGTTAATAAAAATATATAAATCCCACCGCCACCCTTGCCCAAGTTAGAATCCAAAGGGTATATTCACCGGCTTTTTTAACCTTACAATTCAATTTTTTAATGCAAAGCAATCTTACTCCTAGATATCTAATTATTGGTGTCATTCTTGCTTGGGCAATTTTTGCCCTCAAGCCTACCTGGCAATACCAGAACATGACAGCCGATGAGAAAGAAGAACTCCGTACTTCCGGGGATCCTGAACAAATTGAATCTCGAATCATCCGTCAGGGCCTTGACCTAAAAGGTGGTATGTACATCGTTCTGGAAGCAGATATTCCTACTTTGATGGAAAATCTCGCTTCTATGAAAGATGACCGGCTTAAAGGTATTTTGGCAACTGCCAAAGAAAAATCAACTTCTCCGGATGTGGATTTCTTTACGGTATTTGAACAAGATGTAAAAGCGGATGGTATCAAACTCTCCCGCTATTATCACCAATACGGCGCTTCTCTAGATGATATTATGTTGGCCCTAAAAGAAGAGGCGGACGATGCCATCAATCGCGTGTTGGAAATTCTCCAGAACCGAGTAGATCAATTCGGTGTGTCAGAACCTACCATCCAGAAACAAGGCAAACATCGCATTGTAGTTGAATTGGCTGGTATCCAAGATTCTGAGAGAGCACGGGCATTACTCCAAAGTACGGCACTCCTTGAGTTTTATCTTGTAAAAAATGCAGCTGTGACCAATGAAATAATTGCTCAATTAGACGATGTTCTCAAAGAAACAACCGATGAAGCTGAATTGCAAGAATTGGCTACAGGTGGACAACCTAAAACTGAAGAAAAGCAGCCTGATTCACCCGAAGAGGATGATGGAACAAAAACTGTATCTGAACTTTTTGGAGAAACGGAACCAACGCCCGGTGACACAGCGGATAATGCAGGTACAAACATTTTTGCAGATACACCTTTCTCCGGTTTACTGGCTGCACTAAGCGGTGATATGGGCGTTCAGGATAAGAATGTTTATGCAATTAAAAAATTATTAGAGAAACAGGAAGTTCAGTCTATACTGAAAAGTGCTAATGGACAATTTGCTTTCAGCAATGACGCCCAAACACTCACCGGAACAACTGTTCCTGAAAAGTTCTATCGCCTTTATTATTTAGAAAAAACACCGGAACTCACTGGTGGGGTCGTGGATAAAGCTCGCGCTGATCTCGGTACAATTGGTAGCGGATCTGCAGGTCAAGCCATTGTATCTCTTTCTATGAATAGTGATGGTTCTAAAACATGGGCTCGCGTTACAGGTGCAAATGTAGGTCAGCGAATTGCTATTGTTCTGGATAATAAAGTCCATATGGCGCCATCCATCCGTGAAAAAATAGCCGGTGGGCGAACCCAGATTGAAGGTTTTGGAAGCATGAATGAAGCAAAGGATCTTGCTATTATTTTACGTGCCGGCGCACTCCCTGCTCCAGTGAATATCATTGAAGAAAGAATTGTAGGCCCGAGCCTTGGAGCTGATTCTATTGCACAAGGGACACAGGCTATAATTTTCGGATTGGTATTAGTTCTCATTTTCATGCTTGTGTATTACAAGATGGCGGGAATTGTGGCTGATTTTGCACTCATTTGGAATATTCTTCTTGTTCTAGCTGTGCTGGCATCACTTCAGGCAACTTTAACTCTACCAGGTATAGCTGGGCTCATCCTTACTGTTGGAATGTCAATAGATGCAAACGTCATTATTTTTGAACGTATTCGTGAAGAACTGCGTAAAGGTAAAACACCCAAAGCTGCCATTGATGCTGGCTATGACCGAGCGTTGACAACCATCATTGATGCAAATGTTACAACCCTAATCGCATCCCTGGTTCTTTATCAGTTTGGCACAGGTCCCATTAAAGGATTTGCCACAGTGCTATTCTGGGGAATTTTGATCTCCATGTTCACCGCAGTGTTTGTTACACGAACTATTTTTAATGCATATACATCCCGTAGAGGGCTCACAACATTGAGTATTTAACATGAGAATTATTAAAGAGACACATATTGATTTTATGAGTAAAACCGGTTTGGGCGGACTTTTATCTGCCTTGTTGATTGTGGTAGGAGTCGCGTCCATTGTCATGAAAGGTGGACCCAAATTAAGTATCGATTTCAAAGGTGGAACCATGATTGCGGTGAATTACACTGATCCGGTGGATATTGATGAAGTCCGTTCTGCTTTAAATCAGGTAAACATTGATGGACAAACATTCGATTTCAGCAAAGCTGAGATCAAACATTTTGGGAATGAGTCTAATGTGGCAGTTCGTCTCCCAAGCATAGATGATGAGCCGGAACAATTTGCCCATAAATTTGTAGAAAAAATGGCAGAAGCATTTCCGTCACTGGTTCCTGATGATAGGTCAAAATTTATTCTTTCCATTGATAAAGTTGGACCTAAGATCGGTGCTGAATTGAGCGGTGATGCCATCATGGCTATCTTTAGTACCTTGGCATTGATCCTGATCTATATTTCCATTCGATTCGAATTCAAATATGCTGTGGGTGCCATTGCAGCCCTGACCCATGATATATTGATTACATTGGGTATTTTCTCTTTATTGGACTTTGAAGTATCTCTTGCAGTAATAGCAGCATTTCTAACTATCGTGGGTTATTCTTTAAACGATACAATTGTTATCTTTGATCGAGTTCGTGAAAATGTAAAAGGATTGAAAAATGCGACTCTTTCATCCGTAATCAATGAAAGTATCAATCAATCAATGAGCCGAACCATCATTACATCTCTCACCACATTATTCGTTGTCTTGGTGTTATTTATAGTAGGGGGAGAAGTGATTCATACTTTCGCCTTTGCCATGATTGTTGGCGTGATTATTGGCACCTATTCCAGTATTTTTGTTGCTAGCCCTGTGGTTATCAAAATGGGATCCGATAATTAAGGCAAAATAATTAACATTAAACAATTTTTTAAATCGCCTCGTATCCTGAGTTTTTAAAAAGGACGAGGCGTTTTTTTTAATGAAACCAAAAGTATTAATCAACTATGCGATCCTGTGCTTTATTTGGGGTACCACCTGGATCATATTGAAAAAAAGTCTGATAGATGGGACGCCACCATTTTTTGGGTCTGGTTTTAGATTTTTTTTCGGTGGTATAATTCTCTGGGGTATTATTTTATACAAAAGAGATTTTCCATCTTTCAAGGCTTTACCATTGCAGCTTTATCTCCAATTTGGACTTTTGAATCTGACGATCTGTTATGGTCTAACTTATTGGGCAACCCAATTTATTTACTCAAGTTTATCAGCTCTTATTTGGGCAGGGTTTCCGCTTTGCGTTGCTGTTTTTTCACATTTCATGCTTCCTGATGAAGTTTTTACGAAAAAGAAAATTATTAGTCTTTTCCTTGGAACGATCGGCGCATTGTTAATTTTAAAGGAAGGCCTGAATTTTAAGGGTGAACAAGTTGTTATTGGTATTCTTATGGTGGTAATAGCCGTAATAATTGCGGGTTATCCAAACGTTTACCTGAAAAGGTACTCAAATGCGGTTACATCTCTCCATCTAAATGCAGTGAGCCAACTCATAGCTGGAATAACATTACTAATTATATCTTTCATATTCGAATCAGACCAGAAAATGGTCTGGAACAATTTCAATATTTTTGCTTTGGCCTATCTAACTATTTTTGGCTCTCTTATTGCCTGGTATATTTATTTTTGGCTTTTTCCTCATATTTCCATGTCCCAGATTTCATATATTGCCTTTTTTCCACCGGTTCTGGCTTCCATTCTAGGGTGGATTTTTCTGGATGAAAAATTATCTATTCTCGCTATACTTGGAGGTGGTTTTGTTATCTTTGGAGCAGTACTTGTAAATCTCAATGAATGAATTTGCTACCATAGCAACACCCATCGGTACTCTCGGAGTCCGAACAAATTCTAAAGGTGTTTATCGCATCCATCTTGCCAATAATGTAGATTCTAAAGAAACGCAAACACCCTATAATAATCAATCTCCTAATCTTAAAAATGCCCTGAAACAACTTCGTGAATATTTCGATGAAAACCGGACAACATTCTCGGTACCCCTTGATTTACAAATGCCCCCATTTTATAAAAAAGTATTGCTGGAAGTAATAAAAATCCCTTATGGAAAAACAGTTTCATATCAAGAAATTGCCCGCCGAGCAGGAAATGCGAAAGCATCCCGAGCTGCTGGATCGGCCAATGCTAAAAATCCAATTGCAATATTTATACCCTGTCATAGAATTCTGGCTTCTGACGGGACTTTGGGAGGCTATGGTGGTGGGCTGGATAAAAAAATGATCCTCTTAGAACACGAAGGTTTAGATGTCCGAATCTAACTTGAAAAATTTATAATTACATTATTTTGTAAGTCTTTTATTAAATAATCAAATGCTTCTCTCTCTTTTTTTACCTGTAAAGGCGAATTAACTTCTTTACCTAATGAACTCAATCATACAAAACTTTAGATCAAAACTTTTTGCCGGGATTGCTACTGCGTTGCCATTATTCCTGACTTATGTTTTATTGGAATTTTTATTTATCACTTTGGATGAAATGTCTCGCCCCATCCTTGATAAAATTGGATTGAAAATTCCCGGACTTGGAATTGTGCTCACAATACTCCTAATCTTTTTTCTTGGAGTTCTGGTAACCAACTTTTTAGGTCGCAAGATTTTCAATATTGGCGAACGTATTGTTAAAAAAGTCCCCGTTGTAAATACGATTTATTCAACCTTGAAGCAGATAACAGAAACATTTACAAAAGGGACTTCAGATACATTCCAAGGTGCTGTTTATATCCAATATCCACGACAGGGACTGTGGACAATGGCCTTCATTAGTGGTGAATCAAAAACTAAAGATGGAATTCCTTATTACCATTTATTTGTTCCTACGACACCAAATCCTACATCGGGCTTTTTTCTCATGATCCCCCAAGCAGATGCTGTCCCTACGGGAATGTCAGTAGAAGATGGACTCAAAACAATCATTTCCGGTGGTATGCTTGCTCCGGAGGAGAATCCACTTCCTTAGGAATTGTTACGAAATAACCTATGCAGATCAAATACATTGATGGTCCACGGCTTCTCAGAGCAATCCAAGCCGGGATTAATCACGTTATCACCCGAAAGGATTACCTGAATAAAATTAATGTGTTTCCTGTCCCTGACGGTGATACTGGAACCAATATGGCCTTTACACTGGCCACTATTTCTGAAGAAACAAAATCCATTAATAATAAACAAGTTTCGAAGGTAGCTGATGGAATTGCAGATGCATCTCTTAACGGCGCAAGAGGAAATTCTGGGTCTATCCTCGCTCAATTCTTTGTAGGGTTTGCTGATGGAATTGGATCCTTTAGAAGGCTCACACCAGAGCGGTTTTCTAAAGCCATTAATACAGCAAAAAATTATTCTTATGATGCATTATCTGAACCAAAAGAAGGTACAATTCTTTCCGTCATTTCAGATTGGGCATATTCGGTTAATAACCTTTATAAAAAACATGATGATTTTGTCATGATCCTGGATTTCGCTTTTGAACAAGCGAAAGAATCCCTTCGGAAAACACCAGAAAAATTGGCGGTCTTAAAAACAGCCGGTGTGGTAGATGCTGGGGCTCAGGGATTTGTGGATTTCTTGGAGGGAATCAATCATTTTATCAAGCAAGGCGAAAAAGATGATGTAGACACCTCCACAATTGCAGAACCGGTGGATAATTTTGAAGTGGAAATGACCGATGAATTTCGCTATTGTACTGAATGTCTTGTGGCGGGAGATGATATCGACCGAATCAAACTCAAAGAACAATTGATGAATTTGGGTAGCAGTATCGTTCTTGCCGGTTCCAAAAAGAAAGCAAAGATCCACATTCATACGAATGACCCACAGGCGGTTTTCACCTTGGGGCACGAGTATGGAACTCTTAGTGGCGAAAAAGCTGACGACATGCTGAAACAGCAAAAAGATGCTCATGGGAGCCATGAAGAAATCGCAATTGTGGTAGATTCCGGATGTGACCTTCCTGAAGATCTAATTGATGAATTCAATATCCACATGGTACCCGTTCGTCTGAATTTTGGAGATGAACACCATGTAGACAAAGTTACCATTACCTCAGAAGAATTCTGGCACCAACTCCAAACCAACTCTATCCATCCGCAAACTTCTCAGCCAACACAGGGCGATTTTCGGCGACAATATCAGTTTTTGACCGGACATTATAATAATGTCATATCGGTCCATTTACCTGCATCTGTGAGTGGAACCATGCAATCTGCGACGCTGGCTGCGAGAGATGCAGAAGATTTACCCATTGAATTAATCGATTCCCAAAACGGTTCAATAGGTATTGGTTTGATTGCTCTTAGGGGAGCCGAAGCAGTTAAATCAGGAAAGGCTAAAGAAGATATCTTGAAAATTATTCATCAGGCAGTTGAGAATACTACCATTTATATTGGATTAGAGACACTAGATTATGTGGTGAAAGGAGGTCGATTGTCTGCCAATAAAAAGAAAATCGCCAATTTGCTTCAG
>Ga0208408_1000747_pt1 | contig 19958 bp, 13 predicted proteins | sample ETNtaG_4_FD_185776 | JGI IMG/M metagenome (GOLD analysis project Ga0208408, IMG submission 185776) | Marine microbial and viral communities from oxygen minimum zone, Eastern Pacific Ocean - ETNP201406SV67 (SPAdes) (version 2) | ecosystem: Environmental > Aquatic > Marine > Oceanic ... | reverse complement strand
CAATGTAATCAACATCAGCACCCATCTCATCAGCGGCTTTCTGCACACCTTCCCAAGCGGACTGGTTAAACGACTTGTCATCAACCTGACCAACATCAGTCACCAAACCAACACACATACCATCAGCAGCTACTGGTGTAGCGCCTGGCCATGATGCGTCTATGTCAGCTGTGGCTTCGGCAACAGTTTTGTCACCATTAACAACAGCTGTTCCGTCAGTCCAGAAAGTACCGGCACCAACAGCAGCAGGCATCAAGTCAGAAGCGTCGAAACGCACAACATCAGCGCTAACCAAAATATTCAAAAACGACTGCTCAAGAGGCTGATAAACACTTGGGTCTTGACCCGAAGCTCCAGAAAGGAACCCTGAAAGACCCCCACCTTTACGATCAGTTTGAGCAACCTGACGAGTCTCAGCATAAGAAGCGGAACCGAAGTACTTCATAACTTCCCAAACCTCAGGAGCGTCACGGAAAGCACCAACCAAAGTTCCAGCACCTAACACCGGATAATCGCCCTTAACAGAAGGGAAATAGAAAGTATCAACAGCGTCAGGGGAACCATCAGCAAAAGCAGTTCCCTCAGGAATAAACGCAGCGTAGAACGAAGCCTGACGATGCATCATGCAATCATCATCAACCAAAGGCTGACCATTATCACCAAACGGTGTAGCAGCAATCGAACCACCAGAAGCGTAAACCATTCCAGGTGTGTTCCAAAGCTCTAACACTTCCTCAAACACACCAGAAACCTCAGGAGATGAAAACGGAAGCGTTCCAGCAACCCACTCATCATAAAGATCAGCTCCATGCATACGAAGCATCAAATCCTCAACCCAGTCAGTGAAAGTCCAACCAGTCGCAGGACCAGACTCAATACCCACACAGAAAGGAGTATCGCCATTAGCGATCATGTCCCCAGCAAGAGACTTCAACGCGTCCCAAGTACCAGGAATCTCATAACCCTTCTCAGCGAACTTAGCTGGCTTATACCAAACCAAAGACTTCAAATCAGACTTAGTTGGAACACCATACTGAGTGCCATCAACATTACCGAAAGAAGTCCAAGCATCAGACCACTCCATCGAAGACGCAACATCAGCAGGCAAAGGCAAAACCGAACCATCACGAGCAAAATCAGCTAACTTACCAGGCTGCGGAAACACGAAAATATCAGGCGGGTTACCACCAGCAACCTGCGTATTAATCATGTCAGCAGCATCACGATTACCCGTATAGACAATCTCAATACCAGACTCGGCAGCAAAAGCATCCAACGCATCCTGCAAAGCACCAGCCTCTTCATCACTACTCTCAGGACCAAAAACCGTCACCGAAGTGCCAGCCAACCCATCAGAAGCAGGCGCAGCAGTCGTCGCAGGCGCAGCAGTCGTCGCTACAGCAGCAGAACTACTTGAACTATCGTCACTATCACTACCACAACTTGAACTCACAAGCGCAAACGCTAAACAAGCACCAAGCACAGCAAGAATCTTACGATTCACAATATTCCCTCCTCGTCACCACCTATTAACCAGGCAAATGACACAAATAATTATAAATTAACAACACAAGACTCGCGCTCACAGTAACAAAACGCCAAATCCAACATGCTTATAGGACTAAGGTCACATAACTAAATAAATCGTTCACTTTCATAAAAACTACTAGTCACGAAGGTATACGAGTGCTCCTACACCAGAAACGATTACTTCTCCGCTTTCTAATATTTCCACTTGAGATGTCTGAAAAACAATTTCGGAGTCCAAACTTAATTTGATTGACTCTGTTTCTGAAGAAGTGTTAACAACTACGCCTACTGGTCCACGTTCATACCAGATAACGGATCCTTGTCCATTATCTAGCCAAGTGACGTCTAGTCCAGTTATATCAGGTAAGGAGCGTCGTGTATGGAAGAGTTCTTTGTACAAACTGTGCCATGAACCCAATTTACCGATTTGTGCTTCTGCTGTTTCAGTTGCATCTCGTTGTTTAGAAATTAGCCAAGGCTTTGTTTCTGAAAATCCGTTGTTGTTACCTGAACTCCAAGGCATTGGGGTTCGACACCCGTCGCGACCCCCAAATTGATTATCGTTTAAAGCAACAGGATCAAGTTTGTGTTCTTCTGGAACGTCACCATCAATTAATCCCAATTCTTCTCCTTGATAAATTACTGGGACGCCAGGCAAAAAAGAAAACAGAACATTCAAAGCGAGGGTTCTTGATCGACCAATGTCATTGTTATTGGGACGCGTTGAAGTCTCTTGCCGGGGAACAAATCTTGTCGGAGATCTAGGCATGTCATGGCTTCCCGCTGCCCATAAGATGCTCTCCCCTACAAGTTCGGAAACTTCTACGACGCTGCGGCGAATTTCACTTGGATCCCATTCGATATGCATTGGTTCAAACCAGAATCCTCCATGCAGGCCATCACCTGGAAGTAGCTCAGCAAGACCTGACGGCTCTAATATGTATGTCTCTCCATGTAGGTAAGCCCCATATTCATCAAAGATTGATCTCCATCTTCTGAAAATCTCGTGGTTGTCTTTCTGGAAAATGTCATAACGGTGTTCAAAACTTTCAAACTGTTCCCATCTGTCTCCTTCAGGATCCCACGGTGTTATCTCAGGGTTTGAACGAAATTGCTCATCTTTCATCAATCCGCCTGCAACATCTATTCGAAAACCATCAACTCCTCGTTCTAACCAGAACCTGAGTATCTGATCGAATTCTTCTAGGATTTTGGGGTTTCTCCAATTCAGGTCTGGTTGTTCGGGTAGGAAGAGATGCATGTAGTACTGGCCTGAAGTTTCGTCAAATGTCCAAGCTGGTCCACCAAAATAGGCAACCCAGTTGTTTGGAGGTCCTCCACCTGGTGCGGGATCTTTCCAAACGTAGTAATCGCGAAATTCGTTTTCCGGTCCCTTTTTTGCTTCTTTGAACCATTCATGTTGATCGCTTGTGTGATTGGGAACCAGGTCTGCGACTATTTTTATGCCATTAGCGTGTGCTTGTTCTACGAGGGAATCGAAATCGTCTAGTGTCCCAAATGTAGGATCGATGTCACAATATTCGGCGACGTCATATCCCCAGTCAGCCATCGGTGAGGGATAGAAAGGTGTGATCCAAACAAAATCGACTCCAAGATCTTTAAGGTATGGAAGCTTGCTGCGGATTCCTTGAAAATCTCCAAATCCATCATCATTTGAATCAGCAAAGGACCTGATATAAATCTGATATCCGAAACTTCCTTGCCACCATGGTTTCGTATCTGAAAGTGCCATGATTTCCCCTTCCGCTTAGTGAGTTGATGACTTGTCTTCTAAATGTTTAAGTTCTCTGCGTAATTTAGGTCATAGAAAGATAGGTTCCAAGGATGATTCGTCTTGGTTATCAAATTCCGTTTTTCAATTTTCCAGGGGCGACTCCTGACAATGTGTTTGAAAATGTTGCTGCTCAAACTGTTGCTGCCGAAAAAAGTGGTTTTGACACTGTTTTGGTAATGGACCACTTTTATCAACTGCCCGGATTGGGGCATCCTCAGACCCGGGGATCATGTCCCCGACTACAAACTTAAAATGGGAGCGAAACTTCCTGTATTTGGTAAGCCATCGACTTTTTGGAAGCCTTTGATTTCATCAAGCCTTGCTAAGGCTGCTTCAGGTGTCGTCTGGGATCTTCTCCCCAACGAACATTCCGCCGGCTGGGATCCTTCGATCTCTGGTAAGAAAATCAGAGTTAGTTTTCTTGATGATGTTGTTAAAAACAACAAGCGTACTTTGGTGACTGTTTCTCATTGGAATAAACTTTTAAAAGGTTCACTTGTTCGTTTTCTTGTTGAGAGTCAGGTTGATGATCCATCTGGTTTGAAAAATTTTAAACACCCAGAGGGATACCTCTATAAAGCCGACCTGACAGTTGAAAATGATTCACACATTGACACTTTTCTTGTAACTAAACGCTGAAAGAAATTAAGTCAATCCATTTCATCGATCTGAAAATCTAATCACTAACAACTCCAAGATAAGAGATACGTCTAGAAAATTGGGACTAAAGACCTTGGTCAATTGCTCTCTTGACAGTAATCATTAAAAGAAAACAAGCATCAAATTACTTAAAGCCTTTAATCGCAAAAGGACCTAAGCCCCTACTTAGCAATTCGGAACAAAGCATAAAATTTATAGAAAGCTGCGAAATTTCAGCTCTCAAGATCGGAGGTGTTCATGCATTCACAAGCCGAACCGAGAATCGTCGACGAAGAAGGAGCAAAACGTTTACGCCTTGTCGGAAGATGGATCGCTATTTCACTACCTCTACTTACCGTTGTCATCACAGGTGGTTACTTTTTAATTATTCCCGAAGATGGACTATTAGGCGCCTTAGCTGTGGGTCTGGGTACAGCCATATGGCTCTGCATCTTGTTTGGTGCTGTTGCAGGAACCGGTATTTACGAACACCACAATAAAAAAGAAATGACAAAACATGCAAATGGGTAAGTCCCGGGCTACGGACGTAATGACTTCGGATGGCCGGAAAACGGTCAACGATGGTCGTGCCGTTCGAGCTGCGCGAGAACGAGCGAAGCAACATAGACGCATAGTTGAAGCAACGCGTCTTTTATTAGCTTCAAATGATGTCGACTCGATAAGAGTTGCCGACATCGCCGACGGTGCAGGCTGTTCAACTGCGACCATCCATAATCATTTCCCCAATGCGCTTCCAGGTATTCTTGCGGCCATTTCAGAAGACATCATTCAAACCGCTTTCAAACAGTTCGAAAAGATCTCTAAAGGCTTCTCTGGTATAGAGCTAGTTCGGTCATATTTCAAAACAGTCGGAGAACACATCTGTGAACAATCCGACGTCGCGGTTCCGAGCATCGCCATCTCAGTTGACTTGGCTTCGCAAGGAAGTTGGTTTGATCGAAAAATTTTCAGCGACTGCGAAGAGCTCTTTAAAAAAGCTAAAGAAACCGAACAGATCAACGGTTCACATAACGAACTAGCCCGCCTGACACACACTTTCTTCCAAGGCGCCCTTTATTCATGGGCGTTGGGAAGTGTCGACTCCGAAGAGTTCCTTCGCATGTCAACAGAAAGTGTTGATTTTGCTGTTTCATCATCTCGAAGTGCAGCATGACGAAACGATTCACTTCTCAAGCCCGTAAGAGCGTAAACGTGATTCGACTCTTCATAGATATAGCTGTTCTTGGTAATTTCCTTGTAATAAGTAAGGTGAACGTATGAAAGTGTTCCTTCTTGACGATCATGAAGTTGTACGACGAGGACTTAAAGATCTGATCAATTCAGAACCTGACCTCGAAGTGGTCGGCGAAGCTGGCACTGCAGAGGAAGCACTTGAAGTGGTCTCTGCGTGTCAACCCAATGTTGCAGTTTTAGACGTGCGTCTGGGTGATGGTTCAGGAGTAGAGGTTTGTCGTGATATTCGCTCCGCGTACCCTGAGATTTCATGTTTAATACTTACTTCTTTTGAGGATGACCAAGCTCTAGTCGAAGCCAGTTTGGCTGGAGCTGCTGGATATGTACTGAAAAAAATCAAAAGCAACGAAATTCTCCAAACTATACGTCTAGTGGGAGAAGGGAGACAGCTCCTCGATAGAGCCACAACACGTCTAGCTTTGCGACGTCTACGGGAATCTGGTGAAGCGGCTGTTGGCGAATTACCCCAGCAGGAACGAAGAGTTTTTGAATTGATCGGTGATGGGCTTTCAAACCGTGAGATCGCAGAAGCCATGTTTTTAGCTGAAAAAACAGTCAAAAACTATGTAACCAGCATCTTAAGAAAATTAGGAATGCAGCGACGTACCGAAGCAGCCGCATTTGCGGCACGGTTAGAGGAAAGACACGGACAGTAACTTCAATCAACTATTAAAAGAGGCACCACCCAAGTAACGACGGTTCCGCCACTTGGTGCGCTAACGGCAGTAAAAGTACCGTTCCGATTCGCCGCTCTGTCAGCGAGATTCACAAGACCGCTTTGTCGCGTTGATTTTTTTGGAAGTCCTCTACCATTGTCAACAACTTCAATGGTTAGTTCCTCATCAACTTTTATACTCAGGCTGACTTCGGAAGCTTCAGCGTGTCTTGCCACATTCGTAATCGCCTCCCGGATCACTGCAAGAGATTCCTCAACTAAATCATCTGCAACAGCTGTGTCGAGGGGGCCAACAAAATGACAGCGTGGTTTGATACCTAATGTTCTTGAAAGAAGATCGATTAAAGTTATAGTTCGACTACGTAACCCTTCTTCGCTATGCACGGGTGAACTAAGATCGTAAATAACAGAACGAATTGTCTGGGTTGTGTCATCAAGATGTTGGATAATTTCCGTTAAACGTGTCGAATTTAAATCTTCATTAAGAGGTTGAAATGATTGAAGTCCAAGGCCGATGGCGAACAATTCTTGGATGACTGTGTCGTGTAGTTCACGAGCAATTCGTTCATGGTCTTCAGCCTGATTCATTCGATACCGCGCTTCTTCCAATTCGCGTTCTGCTCCAAGCCAGTCACTCATGTCTCTGATGGCAGCGACTGTGAACTCTGTATCAGATATAGGTGCAAGGCTCACATGGATTGGAAAAACACGACCAGTTCCTGAAAGGCCTACTAAACGTTCCCCAGATCCCATAGGTCGCGAATTAGGAGATTTTTCGTATGATTTTCGGTGAACCCGATGACGTTGTCGACTCTCAGCAGGTACGAGATCTTCTACAGGGCAACCAAGCAATGAGTCTGGTTCCAATTCGAATAATTCATAAACTCTTTCATTAGCTGCAATTATTTTGCCCTTATTACCCACAATAATCACTGCATCAGGGGTGCTGTTCCAAAGGTCACCAGCGGTAACACTTGGTGGAAGTAATTCTGGGTCGCTAGTCATAAATATTCGTTAACAATTCGGTTGCTAGTCAATTATATGCACGGATGACTGACAGGTTGTCATTGCAGACAGTTGAGTGGTTAGTTCAGGCGGCTTCCACGATGACAGCGGTGACCATGCCGAACATTCCGTTGTTGCGTTCAACGTGGTTGAGGATGTGACAGTGCCACACCCACGCACCAGGTTCGTCGGGGCGAACAAGTACCGAGTAACGTTCACCGGGCGCCACATTTATGGTGTCTGCAAAGTAAGGGTGGTCGAGGGGAAATCCGTCCTTGGCGAACACCAATTGGGGAAACTGGTGCATGTGCATAGGGTGTATCTGTAATCCCTCGTTGTAGTAGTCGACGACAATCCAGTCACCTACGGTGACGACGTAAGGTTGAGTCGCTGGGAAAGACTTACCGTTTATCGAGTAACCGATGACTCCAGCGTCGTTGAGAACCATCGGAATGATCTGCGAGATCTCGAGGTCGGCGGGAATAAGTTTACCTCCTATCGTTTTTCCGCGGGGAATTTGAGGTTCACCAATGGTGAAAACACCTAACATCCCATTTGGAACTGCCGTGTGGGCCATGTGATGGGCATGGTACATACCGGTACGGGGTTCTTCGGCAGTGAACTCATATGTGAATGAGGCACCTGGCTGGATCAGGTCTTGAGTGAGGGGTGCCACTCCGTCCATGTCGTTGGGTGTGGAAATCCCGTGCCAGTGGATATCAGTTCCTAGTGGGAGTTGGTTATCGACTACTACCCGAACGCGGTCGCCGACGTCGACTTGGATGGCTGGACCGGGAACTGTTCCGTTGTAGGTCCAGGCGTCGACGACCTTTCCGGGTTCAACTTCCCACGGCGTAATGGCAGCAGTCAGATGAAACTCCTTGGTTCCATCGCCGGCAATGATGGGCTCAAGGGTCTGATTGCCGATACCGGTTGTTGCTACCGGGAAAGCTTGGATTGACTCCAGCATGATGCGATCCATCTCACTCCAGTCGACGTTGTCTCCGTGGGTACCGTCTCCATGGGAAGAGACCACGGTGGTCAGCTTTGGATCATCGGCATCTAGTACGGTGAGGGTTGCAGTCATTCCGGCCTCTTTGTGCCCGGAGAGCTCACATATCAGGGGATACGTGCCTGGAGCCAGCGTCCCAAGATCCAGAATACTCGAGTGGTTAGTGCCTAATGATGGGGTGATGGGCCCATCGTCGAATTGGAGATTGTGGTCAGCTGATCCGAAGTTGGTTACAGACAGGACGACTGGTCCTGCCGGTACGGTTAGAGTGCCGGTAATGGCGAACTCGGTTAGTGAAATCTCGGCTACAAAAGTACCGTCGTCAAAAACTGGAGTGGCTTTTGGAACGGGATGGATATCTCCGGAGACGCCTATAGAGGTTGAGGAATCTGCAGGGTCGTTGTCTTTCGCACAACTAACCACCAAAAGGGCAAAAGCCAGAGCAACAATTACAACTCTCCCAATGAATTCATAGGTGTTTGATGCTTTACCAGTACCTTTGCTAGGACTTGTACCTAAGGGAACATTTTCAATTTCCATAAGAGCTCCAATCTGATTTTTTCTTTGCTAATCACATCGTGCCTTGTACTGAGAACTAATAACTGCGGACCAAAGTCCCTTTGAATCGGTAAATGAAAAATCGTGACTTAAGTCCCGTAAAAAGATTCACTTGTTCGTTTTCGCGCTGATAACTATATAGATGAGCTCTTCAGTTGAAAGATTTTAAACGTCGATGAGGATACGTCTATTAGCTAATTTGACCATTGAGAATGGTTCTTTCGTAGAAGTTTTTCTTGTAGCGAAACGTTGAGAACCTAGGGCTTATCGATACCTAGACTTTCCACTAGTTTTTCTGGCATGTCCGACGGCCACTTGGAAGGGTCTATTGCAAGGCGGAACGTAAAATAGGCTCCGACTAGCATCGCTGATGCGTAGTTAATGTCTAAGGTTTCAGAAAGCATTCCTGCTTCCCTCAGCCTTTCAAGTGCAGGTCTGATTAACTGCATATGCCTGTTGCGCTCCATCTCCTCACGAATTAGATCACGAACTTCATTAGCTTCGTCTGTATCCATGATCGCAAGTGCCGGAATGGTGAAAGCGTTAAGGGAAGATACTGAATTGTGTACCTCTCTGACTGCGAAAACCAGATCGTCATATGGGTTGTCTGTGACTCTTATTTTGGTTTGAGATTCTGAGACTTTACTCACGTGTTCGAGAATTGAGATGAGCATGTCTTTTTTGTCACGAAATCTTGTGTAGACGGCTCCTGGTCTTACATCTGCTCTTTTTGCTACAGAAGCCAGAGTCATGGGTCCGTATCCGTTTTGATGGAACTCGTCGGTGGCGGCTTGTATAATTTTTTGGTCTAATTCTTCATCTCTTGGTCTGGCCATGTTTCTTTTTTCCCTTTGTTTGTAGGACTTTAACATAAAAAAAAGAATTTACGCAATTTATTTCCGAAATATGTTGCATGAAACTAATTAGCGGTATATAGTTTCGGTTATGGGTTTACGTAAACTAATGACGGTCTTAGCATTACTACTCTCTGCTTTCCTGGTTTTAGGTTTCATATCAGAAAGTAACGCAAGCACACTCCAAAACCCAATAACACAGAACGAAAAACACATCCATGAAAACAACTGGTCCGAGAACCTCCGTGACAGAAACTGGCAGACTTACCTCTCCCCTGAGATTAAACAAATTCTTACTCTCGATGATCAAAACTCAGCTACTCACAATCCACACGCCGGACTTCACAATTCAGGTGTGACACCAATGGTTAACACTGAAAACGGAGTCGCCTTATGGGGCAACTGCAGAACCATAAACATCTCAACTCTTATCGATTCTTCACTTGTAGAAAAAGATGAAATGTTCAATGTCATAGATGGAGTTGCAGAAGTAGTAAGTGCTTACACCGGATTGACAATGTCACATGAGAACGGTTACACGTCAACTCAAGTCGACAGCTCAAACCTCCCAACACCAGAAGCAGGATCGATTCTCATAATTTGGGTCCCAAAGAATTCAGAATCTCTTTCATCTCAACAACTCGGAACTACCAAAGTTTGGCACACAGTTGAAAATGACGGAACTCCGACAATAACAAGAGCTCGAATCCTACTTTCTGAAAAAATATTCGAAGAATACAACTCAGGGATCATCGGTCGCGGAAACAACATAGAAACTGCCGTAATGCACGAAATGACACACGCAATGGGTGTTGGACATTCAAGTCATGAAAACTCTTTTATGTATACAGAACTCACGAATAATACTCTTGCCACTGTCGCTGATATAGCTTCACTAGTTTTCGCTGGCAGTAGATCGTGCTAACGCAGTTAAGCTTAATTCCATCAAATACAAGAATGACTGGTTTTTAACCCAGACAAAAATTACAAAGCTTTCTACGAAAAACAAAGAAATTGGAATAGCTTTTTAGCGGTTGTGTTATGAAAATACGCAAACTGCTTTGGCTTATCCCACTTCTCCTAATAGGCCTTGTAGCAATAGCAATTTACGAAGAATTTTTCGCGAGTGGCAACTATCAAAAAATCGAGATATCAAACTATGACTCAGATCCGACTCTAAGCCGTGAAGAAAAAAAAACGTGGACTAGAAACCTGCGTGATGAAAAATGGCTAATTGAACGCTCCCCCAAGATAGACGACTTCTTTTACCAACCTGAACAGACGACCATGATTCACCCGATGATAAGTATCAATCCCTACATTGGACTTAACGTTGCAGGTGTAACCCCAATGGTTTCAACTGAAAACGGTGTTGCCCTGTGGGCAAACTGTCACAAAATAGAAGTTTTAACGGGAGTCGATTTTTTCCTGGAACAAGTAGAGGAAATGTACGATGTGATTGACGGTGTTACCGAGGTTATAAAAAACTACACAGGTTTAAGATTGACACACTCGTTGCAAACCACCGGAAACCATCCCGTGTACGGTCCATCTCTTATTAGCACCGCAGAAATTCCCACTCCTAAAAAAAATTCAATTCATGCAATTTGGGTGCCTAGAGAGTCTCCTCATTTAGAAGACAATGAACTGGGTCGTGCGGAAATTTGGAACACAGTAGAAACTGACGGAACTCCAACGATAACAAGAGCTCGGATGATTCTTTCTGAAAAACTCTTTGACGAATACGATTTGGGTTTAATTGGTCGTGGCAGTAATGTCGAAACTGCAGTTCTACACGAATTCGTTCACTCTGTGGGAGTTGGACATTCAAACAACAAGAACTCTTTTATGCACACAGATCTCGCTGACGAGTCTTTCGCAACTATCGCTGACTTGGCTGCTCTAATTTTTGCTGGTAGCAGGTCGTGTTAATTCAGTAGAACCGAACTTTGAGAGTAAGTTGGTTAAACAGTATGAAACAATCATTTGGCATATTTGCAGTCTCTGTCTTTTTGATTTCTTGTGCGTCGAACTCAGATGAAATAAAGCCTCTTACATCCACAACTCTGTCTACAACAACTCTCCAAGAGGTAACTACACTTGCCACCACTCCAAAACCTGCTTTTCACCCTCCCGATGAAGGTGAAATATTTGAAACGATAGTAAAATTGTGTGACTTGGCATTCAACTCCCTCAAATGTGAAGAAGACTGTTTCTCATCTGAGACAAACCTGATTGATTGCAGTAACGAGGCTGAAGAAATAGGACTTGAATAAAACTACGGAGGTTAAAATACTCTCAGACAAACACAGGCCTCATCTAGGAAATTAATTGATTTTTGATCACTGGTAATGCCAAGCTTTGTTTTTCGCTTTAACCTCTATGGAGATGTATTTGACCTCTCAAGAAAAACCTATTACGAAAAAGGCTCTAACTGTCTGCTCTAAATACCTGCTTTTTGTTATTACAACTTTAGTTTTCCTTACTTTTAATCCTTCAACAGCTCATGCAGACGATGGCGACCTAGACACCAGCTTCCAAGGCAACGGTATGAGAATCCAGAATCGGACAAATGGAACTGACTATCTTCGCGCCCTTACCTTTCGTGCCGACGGAACCTTCGTAGTAGGTGGCTCAGATGACAACAACCAGTCAAGCGCTCAGGCTCTACGTATGGCAAACATGTCTTTCGGGACTAGTGGCACTTCTGATGGAACTTTCACCAACCCCAATGACCGTCTTTTCTGGAGCCCCAAAACAGATACCATCCACGAAATCTTACTGCTCAGCGACGGACGATACGCCTTCACTGGTCATGCCGGAACGGCTACTACCGGCAGCGGCGGTGACTATGACTGTGTAGCAGTGCTACGCAAGGCAAATGGTGATCTCGATAACAGTTTTGCCGGCAACGGGAAGAAGTTTGTCCAGTTCCACGCTTCAAATGACGACCAGTGTTTTGCGGGAGCACTCCAATCTGACAACAAAATACTCGTCGGCGGATGGGTGCAAGACGGCGGTAGTGCAGGTTGGGAAATAGCTTTAGCGCGACTAAACACCGACGGCACGTTGGACACATCGTTTGGTTCCGGAGGAAAGATAATCGAAGATCTGCCCGGATCTAGCGGTTCATTCATCACCAGTATCGAAATTCAAGCAGATGGAAAGATCGTTGTTGCTGGAACATCAGATAACGACTTTTTCGTTATCCGTTACACGACGACTGGCACGCGTGATACAACGTTCAGTTCTGATGGAATCCACACTTTTGATCTAGGGGCATCTAGTACCGACACACTAAGAAGTATGAAGATCCAATCAGACGGCAAGATCGTCGTAGCAGGATATGGGTCAGGTGACTGGGGTGTGGCTCGATTAACATCATCTGGTGCGATGGACACATCGTTTGGAGGTGGTGACGGTATAACAGTCACCGATTTCGGTGGTAGTGCCGACGAGGCGTGGGGTTTAGCAATAGCCTCTGATGGAAAAATACTCGTCGGGGGTCATACCAATGCATCCGGCACGGACTTTGCTGTAGCACGCTACACATCTGCCGGAGTGTTAGATACCGGTTTCAGCTCCGACGGTAAGGCAACAGCCGATTTCGGATCTGGGAGAACTGACAGGGCTTACGCAATTGGAATTGATGGTGACGGAAACGTGCTACTTGCAGGAAGCTCCAAAACCGGTAATGACGAGGACTGGGCATACGCTAAATTTTTATCCTCGACAACTGTGGAAAATCCGCCATCAGGTTTTGAAGTAGTAAACGGTCCAGTTGATGATGATGAACTTCAAGGCCTCCCAGCCGAGGTGGTTAAAACTGCACCTCTTTGCCGAGGTGGAGAATGGACTTTCGATCACGATACTGCAGGCATAGCCACTAGACAGTATGTGATTCAGGACTCTGTCCTGTCAGCATCCGGTCTTAGTGTAGGTGAGTACATCAAGAACAACTTCCACGACGGAACCTCAACAATGCCGACCCATAACCTTCTTTGGGTTGCAAGCCATATAGATCATGATGGCAATACCGCCTTATCTTCCGAATACTTCTCGGCTTTTGGAATCGTCGGTTGGGTTGGCAACCAAACAACCCTTGACGTTGCAAACGCAGCTGATCCAATAACATTCAAACTTTTCTCAGACGGAAACTTCAAATGGAAAAGTAGTGCCACCCCTGAAACATGGATTGACAGCAACGTCGACTATGACGGAGCTGGACCTTCACCAACTGGTGTTATACCAACAGGTTGGAGTGTCTACATGGCGTTCGCTGCCAAGGACTCTACAACGCGCACACTCCCCAACTATGTGCTTAACCTAACGCAAGCCAACTGTGATGTCGCAGGGTTTACGCGTTCTCCTGCTTCGGTAACGGTTTCTGAAGCAGTCACGACGGGAACTTTCACTGTAGTACTTGATTCCCAACCAGGCGGAAACGTGGTGTTTGACATATCTGCCAGCGACACCGGTGAAGCGACAGTAGATAGTTCATCGCTGACATTTACCACTGGCAACTGGAGCACCCTACAAACAGTAACAGTGACAGGCGTTGACGACAGCCTCGATGACGGTGACCAAAGTTCAACAGTTACCGTAGCTGTCAATACAGGTTCCACGGCAGACAGTGCTTACGACGCTCTTTCCTCTCAAAGCGTGACGGTCACAACAGTTGATGACGACGGACCAGGGTTTACAATCTCGACTACAGCTGTAACCGTTTCTGAAGCTGGAACAACTGCAACAATTACCATCGAGTTGGACTCTCAGCCGACATCAGATGTTGTCATCTCCATAACTTCTGCCGATACAGGCGAGGCGACATTAGGCAGTGCTCAAGTGACTTTCACCAGTTCAAACTGGAATACACAGCAAAACGTGCTGGTAACAGGAGTTGATGAAACGACCGTGGATGGTGACCAGAGCACCGCCGTGACATTCGCTGTAGTTGACGGTAGCTCAGCGGACAATTTCGATCCGGTAGCTGACCAGACTGTGACAGTAACTACAACTGACGATGACATTGCAACATCGCTCCCACCTGTTACGACCACTACTGTTCCTGGATCGTCTACTACTACTACTACTCCACCGACAGGTACTGTGAGTCTTTCAGCAGCTCCGACAGGTGATACAGGTGTCCTCAACTGGGCTGCTTCTGATCCAGGTAATGTTGCCTCCTTTTCATTAGCTCATCGGGATCCGAATTCTGGTTCTTTCAATAATGTGAATACTTTCGGTGGAAGCACTATTGATCATCTGGCAACAGGTTTAGATGACGGGGTTCACTCTTTCAGAATTCTCGCTGTCTATAACGATGGAACAGCTTTAGCTTCCAATGTTGCGACAATCACCGTTTCAGGAGGTGTGATTGTAGGTCCGGTAGTGACTACTCCACCAACAACAACTGCCACACCAACAACAACTGCCACACCAACAACAACTGCCACACCAACAACAACTGCCCCACCAACAACAACCGCCACACCAACAACAACCGCCACACCAACAACAACCGCCACACCAACAACAACTGCCACACCAACAACAACTGCCACACCAACAACAACTGCCACACCAACAACAACTGCCACACCAACAACAACCAGTCGAATAGTTGAAATTACGATCGTCCCACCTGAAAGTGACAGTGCCAGCCTCTCTTTGGGAACCGAAGAACTTCCAACAGAACAAGCACTCGAAGTCACTGGAACAGACAACTCCGATGACCAAATACCTGCGGGTCTTATAGCTGCCGGAGCGGGTTTGTTGACAGCCGCCGGACTTTACCTTTCACGAAAATGGTGGTTGGGACTCCTAGCTGGAACAGCCCTAGGAATGCTGATACTTGGTCTATTTGGACGCCGCCCACCGGGAATGCCAGAAGACTTCGAAGTTTTCAAGAAACTCGGTTGGGAGGAAGACGGAACCGACGCAGTCATTACGTGGAGTGAACCTGAAAAAGGCGGAAAAGTAACCAGTTACATACTCCAAGGTTTCAAAGACAACAAATGGCTTATAATCGGCGAATACGACGACGAAACTTTCACAGATACCATTGAAACAAATAGAGCTGACGAAATCGAACGTTGGAGAATGCATGCCAAAGGCCCAGGCGGCACAGGCAAAAAAACCAAGTCAGAAACCGGACTCGACTAAAACTTTAAACGCTTTGAAAACCTCTAATCGCCCCAAGTAACGACACCCGCAAAATATGGCACAAAACCTACGGGCCAAAGTGTCTTAGAGTTTGCGAAAGCTCCGCTGAGGTCAGCGTCTGTTAGGTCCGCGCCACGGAGATCCGCATACTGGAGGTTAGATCTACGCATGTCGGCATTACGCAAATCTGCTTCTCTCAAATCAGCGTGATCAAAGTCCGACCAGAAGAGACTCGATTCAACAAAAGTAGCTCCGGTTAGATCCGCCCACGAGAAATCTGTCCAACGTCCACTTATATGATCAAGATTCGAATTTTGAAGGCTCGCAGAAGTGAAATCAGATTGATAAGTGTCCGCATACCGTAAATTCGCACCTTCAAATAATGCGTTTCGCATATCAGCGTTCACGAGACTCGCCCCGTAGAGCGAAGCTTCTGTGAAGTTTGAAGACTGTAGAGAAGCGTTTCTCATGTCGGATTCCCAAAGATTCCCATTTGAAAAATCAACTCTTTCAAGGATCGCATTTGAGAAATTGGTTTTGATAAAAGTTCCGTTGGTGAAAATAGAATCGGAGAAATCAACTTCGAAGAGATTTTCATTACTGAGGTCAACCCCGGGGCAATTTGAACCGATTGCAGGTTGACAGGGTGTTGATACTTCTGACGCGACGTTGAGGATTGTGATTCCTAAACCTGCGGCTCCTAAACGAACAGCTTCTGGTAGCACAGTGCTGGTATCCGCTGTTGCCCCCTGCCATTGGACGCCTGCGAGAAGTGTTGTCGAAATGTTCGCACCGCGTATGTCAACTCCTCTCAAGTCAGCGCCTCGGAGGTCTGCTTTTGCAAGCTTTGCTTTTGACAAATCAGCATTCCGGAGTTTAGCCCCAACTAAATTCGCTCCTGAGAAGTCTGCGGCTTTGAGTTTCGATTCTTCTAATCGAGCACCTGTAAGTAGTGCTCCTGGAGCAAAAGCGCCTGTCATGTCAACTTCTGCTAAATCGGATCCTGTGAGATTCGTGTTGATCAGTCGAGCATTTTGCAATTTTGCTGAAGAGATGTCCGTGTGGTTTAGGTCAGCACCTGAACAGTCGCTTATTGAAGTCAAATCACATATCAGGTCAGGGTTTCTCATTTCCCTTTGGTTCGCCCCTAAAGAGGATGGTGAACTCGATGACGGCCAAAGAGTCCAATCGGTGTGCTTTGCTCCCTCAAATTTGCTTCCTGAAAGATCGTTATCTGATAAATCAACACCAGTCAGGTCGGCATTGTTGAAAGTTGCCCGAACGAATCCACTCCGCAGCAATGCGACTCCTGTAAGGTCTGCTTCGTCTAATTTGACGTGCATCCCAGTGACATCTGTAAAGATACTGCCGGTCAAATTCGCCTCGGTCAGGTTCGCTTCTCGTATGTTTGTGCGATCGAATTCTGAATAGCTTACGTCCACTCCCGTCAGGTTCGCTTTGCGTAATCCTGTTTGAGTTAGAACTGAGCTTTTCATGTTCGAATTTGTGAAATCGGAACTGTCAAATCTTGCCCTTGTAAGGTTGGCGTCTCTGAGGTCGGTTTCTGAGAAATCAGATCTTTGTGCATTCACAGAAGTGAGATTCGATTCTTTGAAGTTGGCTCCTGCTAGTGATGCATCTGAAATTTTTGCTTCTGATAGGTCTATTGCTGAAACAGTGGCTCCGATCATAGAAGCTCCATTAAGGTCAGCGCCTTTGAGGCCAGTGTTTGTTTTAGAGAAATTGGCGTTGTCGAGAGTTGCGCCTGGTGCGGTGAATTCTGTTAGTACACTGCTGGTGAAGTTCGCTCCGGTCAGGTCAGAGTCGTTGAATTTTGGTCTTGTTAAGGTCGCTGAGGTCCATGTCGTGTAGTTGCCGAGCGTTGCGGTGAAATCTGTGTGCGTGATTGTTGCACTGTCAAAATGAGCGAGCACAATGTCCGAACCGCTGAAATCCCCTCCTATTAGCGTCGCACTGGTCAAGTTTGCGTTTGAAAGGTTCGATCCTTGAGCTGAAACGAAAGTCAACTTGGCTGATGTTGCTGTAACTCCGTTTAGGTTCACTCGAGTCAAATCTGTTTCCCGCAAGTCAGCAGAACTGAGTGTGCCGTTGGAGAGGTTTGCATCTGTCAGATCTGCTTCTGTCAGGTCAGCGCCTGTCATGTTTGCCGAAGCGGCTGACACTTGCCTTAAATTCGCTCCGCTTAAATCCGCTGTGGTGAGATTGGCTGTCGTCAATGTCGCTTCTGCCAGCTGGCTGTTCGTCAAATCTGCCCCTGTCAGGTTCACGCCATAAAGGGTCGCCTGTGTTAAATCTGCACCTGTCAGATCCACTTGGGTCATATTGGAACCTGATAAATCTGCTCCTGTAAGATTCGCATTTCTCAGGTTCATTTTGGAAAAGTTCTTGTTACGCAATACGAGACCTGACAGATCGTTTCCTGCAAGAGTTGCATGATTCAAGTTGGCCGAACTTATACCGCTTCCTGCTCTCATCGCCCATAAACGGGTATGACCGTCGATAACACTCAACGATAGGGTTGAGTTGCGTGGTCCGGAGTAGTTCATGTAAGCGCCTGTAGTGGTTGTCAGGAACATTGTCGCATTTGAAAGTGTGGCCCCAGTCAGGTTCACATTCGTGAGGTTCGCTCCGTAAAGGTTTGCTCCTGTTAGGTTCGCTCCAGACAGGTCAGCTCCGGTCAAATCGGCGCCTGTTAGGTCAGCCCCGGTTAAATCAGCTTTTGCTAGATCTGCCCCGTTGAGATTGGAGAATCGCAGGTCAGCGTTCCTCAGGTTTGCTTGAACCAATTCGGAATTGGTTGCATTTACGGCCAGAAGATTTGCGTTTTGTAAAGTTGCGTAAGGTAGCTCAGAGTTGGAAATGTTTGCAAGATACATGTTCGCTTCGGTCAGATCTACGCCATAAAGGAAAGAGTTGTTTATGTTCGCTCTCTCGAGGTTGCTTTGATTCATTTTTGCTTTTGAAAGGTCAGCGTTAACGAAAGTCACTGCAACAAGTTTCGATTCTTGCAGTTGAATTTCGCTGAGGTTCGAATAGAAAAACACTTTCCCTGAAAGGTCAGCTCCTCTGCAATCTACAGAAGGTCCCGTTTCACAACTCGGACCGGTTGCTTGCACTGTTTCAGCTACGACAACTGGCGGGAGGGTTGTGGTCGTGGTTGTGGTTGTGGCAACAACCGCGTCGTCATCCTCGTTTGTAGCGGAAAGTACTATGTCTGCTTCAGCGTCGTAGGTGTCATCTGAAGAAGCGTCCACTACTGAGATTGTCACATTTGCACTCTGCGTTCCATCGATCTGGGTGTCGTTAGCGCCTGTCACTGTCACAGTTTGCGGAGTTGACCAGTTCGCATTTGTGAATGTGAGTTGAGCGGGATTTAGTGTTATCTCTCCTGTGTCGCTGCTGGTTACCGAAAGCACGACACTGGTCGCTGGTTGTTTGTTGAGCACGACGGTGAACGAATCAGTGTTACCGGCTGTGGTTGCCGTTGCAGCCACTACTTTCTCTGTGACTGCGATAGTTCCACCAACGACCGAGACTGTTATACCCGGGCTGTCATTGTCGCTTACGGTTGTGGAAACTGTCGTGTCGGGTGTCGGGTCGAAGCAGTCATCAGAGGATGCGTCTACGAATGACAGCGTTATAGGGACGATTTGGTTGTCGTCGTTTAAAGCGTCGTCAACTCCTGTGACTGTGACTGTTTGCGTGGTGTTCCAGTTGCTGGAAGTAAAGGTGAGTGTCGCATTGTCGACTGTGGCTTCTCCTGTGTCGCTGCTTATCACTGAGACGACAACGTCGGCTGTGGGTTGCGCAGCGAGTTTCACTGTGAAGGTGTCGGTGGTGGCTGCTTCGGTAACCATTGTCGTTCCATTGGTTTCCACGACTGTCACGTCACAGGTGTTGTTGTCGCTGACGGTAACTGCGACTGTCACGTCGGCAACGTTGTCGTAGGTGTCGTCACTTGTTGCATCAAGTACTGAGAAGGTGATGGTGGCTGACGTGTCTCCGTCTGCGACGTCGTCGCTTGTTGGTGTGAGTGTGATCGTCTGCGGGGCGTTCCAGTTGGCGTTTGTGAAAGTCAGGTAGCTGAGTGAGATGTTGAATTGTGTGGTTTCTGAATTTGTCGCCGAGAGGGTGACACTGGTTTCAGGTTGCGTGTCAAGGACGACAGTAAAAGAGTTCGTCGTTCCGGATTCTTCGACTGTTACTGTGCTTTTGGAAACTGTTATGCCCGCGGATTGAGCCTGAGCTGGCACTATTTGGAATGTCAGCAGCGTGGCGACAACAGCGCAAAGAGCGAAAATCCAAACCGTTTTAATTTGATTGAACAGTGTTCTCATGCTCATACTTTCATGTACTAGAACTTCACGCCATCCGTCGTTAACTTTACCTTCAAGAATATAACGTTTTGGCGCTCCGCCCCACACAGCTGCCGCACCATCTTCAGAAGAC
>Ga0208408_1000743_pt1 | contig 19995 bp, 15 predicted proteins | sample ETNtaG_4_FD_185776 | JGI IMG/M metagenome (GOLD analysis project Ga0208408, IMG submission 185776) | Marine microbial and viral communities from oxygen minimum zone, Eastern Pacific Ocean - ETNP201406SV67 (SPAdes) (version 2) | ecosystem: Environmental > Aquatic > Marine > Oceanic ... | reverse complement strand
TCGATTGATAATCCGAAGCAGCGTATTTCTCCCAAGCCGGCTTCCTCTGTCATTGAGAAACAATGCCCCCTCTTCATTCGCACCTGAGAAAGTGCGCCTATCCCATAACCACCTATCCAAGTAAACTGTACATTCATCGTCAATCGGCAGTTTGAGCCCATCTCGTTTAGTTGTAGGTTTGGCAATGATACACTTCTCTACCAAATCGACATCTGAGACATCCAATGCCCTCAATTCTTTGTTCCTCAAACCGGTCTTCGCGAGAACCATGTGAATGGCTTGATCACGAATCATCGGTGAGCCATCGATTACGGACTTCACTTGTTCATTTGTAGGGCACTGACGTGGGATGCCTGTACTTTGTTTCCGCTTGTAAGAAGTCAAATATCTCTCACGAAACATTGGAATTGCGTTATACTCAATCTCATCGGTATACTCGAGATATTTCATCAGGGCATTTAGCGATGAAAATAATCCATTGATTCTTCCCGATGAAAGGGTTCGCCCTGCCTCGTTCACTTTCACAGCATTTAGGAGGCCGACCAAATTATGTTTGTCGAGGTCTTGGAAGGTCAGATTGATTTCACCCAATATTCTAGCAAGCCGGCGCAAATCACAACCATATGCAACTATTGTGGAGGGTGCTTTGGACTGGGCCTTAATGTCGATAATTGCACGCTCGACAGTCTTCAAGTTCTCATCTAGGATCGATCTTCCATCCATCTCAAAACCCCCCCGCTCGTTACATCCAGCATACCAATGGAAGAGAACGTTCGTTCCAGTTCGCGAAGTTTGTCCAATAATTCTGGGTGATCGAAAGCATCTTCAATTCTGTGAAGTAACTCTTTCCTGGTGATTTCACCTTCTCTGGAGATTGTTGCCATGAAGAATTGGGCTAAATCTGTACTTACTGAATCTGTGTCTTCACCATATAGGCGCGCCCGTACACGAAGCAATTCTGCATCGACTGTAGTATGGGATCTCTCTAATGCCTGATTCTTCGCCTGGCTTTCTCGCAGCTTTTCACTCAGTTCATCAATCGTATGGCGAGCTTCTACCAATTCAGGCGAATCAGGGCCGGCTTCACCTAGAGTCTTACGAACTTGCTCACCTATCCATTTGGTCAGGGGAATATCTTCCTCAGAGGCTAATTTTGCCCATTCTCTCTTCTCTTCTTCAGACCTCGCTTCGAAGTGAATCGATGGTCGCTTCTTACTTCCCGCTCGAGGCACAAATGTCAGAATGAAGTCCGCGGTTCATAAAGTGTTCCTTGGAACATGGTGCTCGTGCCGGGATTTGAACCCGGGTCGACGGATCGAGAGTCCGTCATGATGGACCGAACTACACCACACGAGCGTTGTGGCGGGCCGAACGGACGTCTGTATTTGAAAACGATGCACAGAGAGGCTTTGCCCGTAAATTCACTTTCACTTTCACCTCCATCTCCTCTGCCGTCATTGATATGCTGACTGCATGACATTACACCATGAACCTGAGACAGAACCAAGACACTGAGTTGAACTATAGAAAACGGCCCGAGCCTTGCCGAATCATCACCCTATCATCTCTCAGGAGGACCGACGCACCACTGCAGGGATCTAACGACGGGCCCCTCGTCAACCATGTTGGCCTGATGGACCCGTCTGACGATTGGCCCCCTATCGAGTCTGCCCCTGTACGAGTGGAAGTGAGTCCCAGCAGCTGGGCTGGGCTGCACAGCAGGATGCTCGCATCGGGCCTAGTTCGCGCGGGGGTGGCTTGATGTCGAGAACCAGGCGCCTTCGCGAAGAGGTACGTACCCTTCTCGAGGAGAGGGGCTCTGCCAATACGGTGGAGATATTCGACCATCTCAACGAGCGCTTTCGTTGGGGTGCTACGATGAACCAGGTCGGCAACATTATGGCCAAGGACAGGAGGTTCTCCAAGATCGGGCACATAAGGGGCCAGTTTAGAGGCAGTGTGTACACTGTATGCGTATGGGGGCTCGCCCAGCTAGAAGCAACACCGCTGTCTGCCTAGTTGGGGAATAAATGAAGACCTATTGCCCATAGTGGGGCCGTGGCCGGAGTCGGCGGTATTGGGTCATGGTGGACTCTGTTCAGAGCAGGAAACTCGACCACCGGGGTGTTAGGAGTATTCCTAGGGGCTGTGTTGGCCCTAGGGCAGATGCCAAGTGGTGATTTGGCATTCATTACTGCTCTACACGCACTATCTGTCATGTGTTTCATGTGTTCTTGGAACGCGTTGAACGACTATCTCGATTTGGAGATTGATCGTATCAACAGACCTGATAGGCCCATCCCTTCCGGTGCCATATCCCAATCCTCGGCCAAGAGAGCAATAGTTCTGATCTTGATGCTCTCCTTGCTCTCCATCGCGGGCGCTGGCGCGATTGCCAGTGAATTGGAGGGGGGAATCGAGGGATGGTACCCTGCCTTGGTTATCTGGGCGGGCGCGCTGCTTTTGTTGATGAACTATGAGTCCACATCCCGCTTCAGTCTCCGCCTCAAGGAAAGGGGACTGCCTGGAAATATCGCAATCGGACTCTCCGTGGGCATGGTAGTCCTATTCGGTGCCGCTGGGGTGTTCCAACCGCTCCATCCTCGAGCATGGGTCGCATTTCTGGCGGGATTTTTATTCAATCTAGCTCGTGAGATAGTAAAGGATGTCGAGGACATGGAGGGCGATGCTGGAAGAGAAACTCTCGCCATGAAATTAAGTCCAGATAAGGCTCGCACCATCGCTTGGGCCATCCTACTGATCACATTGGTCTCGATACTAGTTCCATTTGCAATAGGGATATTCCCCGAGTTGCACCTAGTTGGGGTGATACCTTCTGTAGTATTGCTGCTGATGGTCAAGCCGAAGTTATTCGGTTCGGAGGATCACGCTGCTCAAATGCTGATCAAGAGGTCGATGCAACTTTGCCTTGTGGCATTCCTAGCCAGTTCTCTGCTGTGATTATCGCAACTCCCGGTATGTGTGCCACGCCACCTCATTGCACAGGTATGTGAGAATGGACATCTGGGACCACATTCGGTTCTCTGCCTGATCGAAGACCACGCTATTTGCGGAGTCAATCACAGCGTCAGTGACCTCATCTCCGCGATGTGCGGGGAGGCAGTGCATGAACAGGTAGTCGGGGTCGGCATTGGATACCAGTTCTTCGTTGACTTGAAACCCTTCGAAGGACCCCATCTTGCCTCCCATGTGTTCCTCTCCCATAGACACAAAGACGTCGGTGTAAATCACTCCGGCCCCGGAAACCGCCTCAACAGGGTCGTTGGTACTGGTGATGGTCGAACCGGTGTCCCGAGCAATGGACCTAGCACGAGAGATGACGCCCTCATCTGGCTCGAAGCCCTTTGGTGTGGCGTACTTGACATCGCGACCCATGGAGGCGGCGCCGATGACGAGGTCGTGTAGTACGTTGTTCCCATCACCAACCCAGGCGACGTGTCCATCGACTCGTTCTGCATGCTCTTCTATGGTCATCAGGTCGGCGGCAGCCTGGCAGGGATGGTGGAGGCCGGAAAGGGCGTTAATCACTGGCACCGTGGCATGTTTGGCCAACTCCACGACATCTGAATGACCGAAGCATCGGTAGGTCAAGCCGCCGAGATAGCGGGAGAGCACCGCCGCCGTATCGGCTATCGACTCGCTCTTGCCGAGTTGGATGTCACTTGCGAGAAGGGTCAGAGCCTGCCCTCCCAATCTAGTCACACCGACCTCGAAAGACACCCTGGTCCTAGTCGACGGCTTCTCGTAGATCGAGCCGATGGCTAACCCTTCCAATGGCTTGAAGTCGTACGCGGCCTCATCGTCGTGCTTGATGCGAATCGCCCAGTCAATGATATCGGGCAGCTCTTTGGATAGATCGTCTATTGCCAGCAGGTCTCTCTTGCCTTCAATGCCTCTCATGCTCGATGTCCCCCGCGAACCCGTCTCTCGCATCCGACATTCCTCCAAAGACGTTTTGAGCGAAGCTGAGGACATCAGCCTGCCCTTCCTCCATCTCGCTAGACAAGGGGACCAGTCCCGGTTGAATGGCCGCGTGTTGCATCATTCTGAGTTGCCCTATGGCGAACTCCGCACGCTGTCCTCCAGCACCCCCGTGGAAGGTTTGCTGCGACGACTCTTCGTAAAGCGCGGCTTCGAGCACATCGAGGTTATCTCCCCATTCCAGAACCTTGTCAAGCGTCTCTGGGTCCAGGAGGTCAGATTTTGAGAGGAAGTTGGCTGTCGGTAGACCGAGGCGAAAGTGAACGATTGAGGAGAGAAGCATCTGTGAGACGAAGCCGCTCGGGGTGCTGGATAGCATTGGGTCGAAGAGGAAGATGAGGCAGGCCCTGCCTTGACCGAGAACCTCGACGAGATGACTCGAGGCCTCTCTGAAGGCAAACAACTCAACCTGTCCCGGGGTATCGACAATCATGATATCACCGGAAAGTCCCTCGATTTGGTCGAATACATCCTCGGCTTGGGATGCCACGAGATCTGCAGCAAGAATCTGTGCGCCGTTGGGCCCTAGATCATACTCGTCCATGACCTCGGATAGGGAAATTAGGTCCCTTACGTCGAACTCAGGGTCGTAGTGAACTCTCTCAGCACCGGGGTCGAGGTTTACGGCGAGGACGTCAATATCGAGGAAACGAGCCCATCTTTGGAAGGATGTAACTAGCGAGCTCTTGCCAGCACCTGCCGTTCCCACTATGAAGAGCACTGGTGGCGTCGTCCCATCTTGGGCGGTCATCGGGACGCCGAAGGCATCCCCGCCTTCAATATTCTCAACCTCACGAGACCCGGTATATTGCAGGCAATCGTTAAACGAACCCGACACCCGTGCAGTTGTACCCCGAGGGTCCCCTATCATGGCCGAAAAGACTGTGCCTCCTGCAGATGATGATGATGAAGACGGGTCAGAGGCCGAGCAGCCAACCGTACCGCCACCGCCGCCGGGCTTCCAGCCCCCTCCCCCCCCGCCCCCGGGATTCCCGCCCCCACCGCTAGACTCACCGCCTTCCATGGAAATCGATGGCCTAGAGGAACAGCCCGTGACCGATGACGACTCACCCGTGGATGACGGGTCCAGTACCCCTCCGCCACCGCCCCCGGGATTCCCGCCCCCGCCCCTCTTTCCCGATATTCCGGCCCTGACCGAGGACCCCGTCCCCCCCCCTCCACCTTTGGATTTGTTTTCCCTTGTGAATGACTCAGATTCGGAGCAGGAGAATGTCATGGATGAGGTTACCCTCGAATCCGATGACCTACTCTCGATTGACTCTCTGGCAGATTCCCTCTCACTATTGGGTGGTGACTGGCCTGGACCTGTGGCCGAGATGGAATCGGAACCCGAGACGGAGGGAGGCCCTGAACTGTACCCAAAACGATCCTCCCAGGTAACCGAGGCAATCGATGCCTTCGGACTAGTACGTGAATCCGAAGATCAGCAGTTCGACAAGACTCAGGCAGCTAAGCCCTCCCCATTCCTGAGGCCCACTGCTGATGTCGACTCAATCCCCGGTGACAAGCTCCATGCTACCCTCAGAGAGACCGAGAAGGCAATCCTGAACCCGGACGGTTCCGTGCGAAAGCAGTTTATCGATGGCGAGCTTATTTTGAGGAATGCGAGCAAGAAGCACCGGGCTTGGGACATCGAGGTCCATTTGGAGTCCATTGAATCCACTGATTTTGGTGAGAAACTCTCCACAGTGAAGGAGTTGGATGCCACCGAGGACACGGTGATACCATACACGGCGTCCGGGCCGAGAATGCTCGTCCTGAAGGAGAACATAGATACTGAGCCCAACCGGGACAGGGAACCTAGCCTCTCGCTTGTATTCTCCAACAACCCCCAGGAAATCAACATCGAAGTCGAGATCGAGAATGTTTCCCCCGCCCCTCTCTACGACGTTGAGATCAAGAGGGCAGTCCCCTCATCCTTCATTCTGCCCGATGACCGTGTTTTCAGCGTCGAGGATGGCTTCGTAGTCTGGGACATCGGCAGACTGAACATCGGTGAGAGCCGAACTCTCTCGCTTTCAGCCAACGTCATGACTGATGCGATTGATAAGATTCGTGCGGGAGTCTGCTCAGCGTCCTACTCGGCCGAGGCTACGGTGTCCAGAACGCGATTTGACCGGGTTCATAGCTCAGGACGCCAGTTCTCATATGTCACAGCCATCGAAGACGACCGACCTGGGGTCTGGCACTGCACCTGTGTTTTCGAGAACAAGTCTTCCTTCGTGGTGGCCCTCTCTGGGGCGACTGTCAGACTCGCTGGGAGGGATGTGCCGATTCTGGATGTCTCCGATGTTCGCCAGGACGTGCCTCCTGAAGGAAGGTGGGACTCCATGGTGCAGCGTGTTGAATCAGACGACCAACCGAGCTTCACGCAGGAGGTGCGCTTCTCGATTCTGCCTAGAGTCTCGGTGCATTCCTCGGGCTCAGTGGAATTGAAGGAGCAGCAGTTGACAGTGCTGGATGCTATTCTCCAGAAGAGATACGACAAGTCCCGAATCAAGTCCTACGTATCATCTGACATCGAGACTGTGATCACGTTTGAGAACACGGGCTCCTCTATCATCAATGTGATTCGGATCCTCGACGATATCCCCGGAATCTTCGAGACCCCATCGACTGAGCAAGTCACCATTGAGATCGATGGCTCGGAATTGAGTGAAGACCAGTATCGAATTGAAGTTGTCAACGGCATCCAATTGGAGGAGAAGCACATTTCCCCCGATAGCGAGGGTCACGGAATGCGAATTACCGTTGGAACATCGGCTCCTCTCGGGCTTCAGCCAGAAAAGACCCTAATCATCAGATACCCCCTTCACGCCCCAGATCCATCTCCTAGGAACAAGATGCTAGCCGCCCCGATCAAGGTGGACTTCAGTTCGGAGAGGTTCGGACCGGTAGCTACTAGGGCTGTAGAGCGACTACCAAAAATTAGTGTCGTCCATCGTAGGAGGAATATCAGCACTGGCAAAGAGGTCTTCCCAGGGGGGGCCCCGGGGCGGTACGAGATACTCCTGATGTTCCACAACAACTCAGACAGCGCCCTAGATGACCTCGCGCTCCACGACGTTGTCCCGGGAACCTTCACGATAGATGGATCAACTGTCCGCTCTGACAAGGAGGGGGAGAGGGACGCTTCGATGACCAAAGAGTCTGCTCGCGAAGGTAACCAAGTCACTTGGGCCGTCGGCAGAATCCAGCAGGACGAGCGCGTAGAGGTGCTGTACTCCATACAAGGCGATCCGGAAGCAGAGTACAAGGTAACCGACGCCCAGGACTTCCATGGTGCCACCTTCGGGAAAGAGGTTGACGAGGAACCGAACATCTCGGAATGGATCGAGCGCGAGGAACCCGAACCCATACCCGCGCCTTCCAAAGCCTACGTTAATGGCGTCGAGGCCGACCACGCCGATGACTATACGACCCATGACGAGAACATTTTCGATGAAGATTTGGCAGAGGCGCAGGACTACGAGCCCGTAGAGGCCGAGGTGGAAGAGGCCGAGCCTATCCCGGCAGGAAAGTCATGTCCTGCCTGCGGTGGGGACTTGGGAATCGGGGCTTCGCTGTGCCCTGTGTGTGGTTTCACCTTCTCTCTGTGAATGAAGATCTTGCGGAATCACCCACCGAAGTGTTATTCTTGTCGCTTTTTGCCGTATGCACATGGCCTCAGCGCAGCCCGGTGGTGACGCTCAGGCCGATGCCATGTCATCCATGATGGTCCCGATGCTTTTTCTTCTGGGTATGATGGTTATACTGATGGTGAATCCCGGAATCCGCGTTGCTCTCTCAGACGGCGCTGGAATCGTCATAGAGCCATTGTTGCCATTCCACCAAGATTACTTCGTGCCTACCGTATTCATCGTCGGCTCCTCGATTATGGTAGTAAACACGGTGATTCGCTCTTTTTTCATGGATCCCCTTCAGCAGGCCCACTTCTCCCATAGGAGCCGCCAGGTCACCAAGCAACTCAGGGAGGCGAGAATGGCCAGGGACACGGCGAGGGCGGAAAAGATGCAGAAGATGCAGATGGAGATGATGCCCGAGCAGATGAAGATGCAGTCCGATATGATGAAGCCGATGATGTTCACAATGGTCTTCATCATCGCTATTTTCAGTTGGATGGCTGGGTCTGTTGAGGTTTTCAAGGTCGGATTCGTCAGCCTGCCTTGGAAACCGATGTGGAGCTTCAACTCAAGGGTAATGTGGATATTCCCTGCTTGGATTGCGACTTACATCGCCATGAGCGCACCTTTGGGTAGGATTGTCGATCGCCACATCAAGCTCTTCAGGTTCTCGAAGCACCCCCTCGTCCTATCAGGTGACAAGATTTCCGAGCCACTCATCCACATGCTGGAGGATGAGAGGAAGCCGAGTTCGCCTTCCCAGAGGGCTCGTCGTGCTCAGAGGAGGGCGGGCCCGAGGAAGACTGGCAAGCAAGCGAACCTAGCCCCTCAAGCTCGCTCGGGAAACCTTCACGCCGCCCCCCCGAAGGAAGGCACTACCTGCCCTTCGTGCGACTCCTACTTGATTTCTAGGACTCCCAAAGGTGTTCTGAGGTGCGAGGTCTGCCGCAACGAGTGGAGGTGAGATTATGGTCATTGTAACCATCAGCGGTCCTCCGGGCAGCGGCACATCGACCCTTGTCGGCAAACTCGCTCAAGCATACGGATGGGGATCTCTCAATGGTGGCGATGTATTCCGAAAGGAGGCGGCCCGCCGCGGGATCTCAGTCGAGGATCTCAGCGCAGCGGCCAAGGGTGACTTGGAAATTGATAGGGCTCTGGATTCCCTGCTGCAGGAACTGATGTCCGCAGAGGACTCTCCCGAGATCATCGAGAGCAGACTGTGTGGTTGGTGGGCCTATCGTACGGGAATCGACTGCCTGAGGGTCTGGGTCACTGTCTCTGAGGGGGAGAGGGCTCACCGAATAAAAAATCGGGAGGGTGGCGACTTCGAGGACTGCCTCAAGCGCGCTAGGCAGCGCCAGAGGGATGATATGGAGCGCTATCGTATCCTCTATGGCATAGACCTCGACGATCTCTCCCCCTACAACCTAGTCATCGATGCGGATGAGAAGGATGAGGACGAGGTTTTCGCCATAGTTGATGCTAATCTGGGAAAGTGAGGGTGTATGTCTGAAGATGAGATCTGGGTCCTCGACCCGTCTGCAAAGACGAACCCGTCTTATGGCTGCAATCCAAAAGACCGCCCATTGGAAGAACTCCTGGGGTGCGGTGTCATTCTAATTGACAAACCCCCGGGACCAACGAGCCACCAATTGGCAGCTTGGGCAAGGAACCTCCTTGGAATTGCAAAGATTGGCCACGGCGGAACCCTAGACCCATTTGCCACTGGCCTTCTGACTATGTTGTGCGGGAGGGCTACCAAGCTCACCGGAGTCTTGCTGAAGAAGCCGAAGCGCTATGTCTGCGTTCTACGCTTCAAGAATGAAGTTGATTTAGCAGCACTTTCCAGCCTACTGGAGAGTATGACAGGGGAGATTTACAACGTCCCACCAAAGGAATCCGCCGTCAAGGTTCAGGTTCGTTCACGCATTATCCGATCCGCCCAACTCATCGATGCCGATGAAGCGAGCAGGGTATTCGTCATCACTTTCCAATGCGATGCCGGCACCTATGTGCGCACCTTGTCCAAGGACATTGGGCTACTAATGGGGACCAAATGTGAACTCTTGGAACTCCACAGGGAGGGCAGCGGTAGCTTCGACGACACGATGGCTTGCACAATGCAACAACTTACCGATGCGACCTTCCTTTGGCGAGAACACGATCGGGGCAGAGGCTTGGCCCGGATAATCGCCCCTGTGGAGAGCATCTTGGAAGGCCTCCCCAGAATCGTAGTCAAGGATGGGGCGGTTGCCGCGATATCACACGGCGCCCCGTTAGCTAGGCCGGGCGTTGTCAGTACTCCCAAGGGATTGCCAACTGGATCCACCGCACTAATTTCCAGCCTCAAGGGGGAGGTCGTGGCCCTTGCGACCTTGAGCGTGGCCACGGATTCGTTGCCGGGGATGAGGGCTGGACAGGTGGCCACAGCCCAGACAGTAATGATGCCTCCAGGGGTCTACCCGCAGACTTGGGTCAAAGAACCGAGATAGCCCTCAGGCCGTCTCATGCTCTTCGTAAATCCACTCGTCCGTCTCCAGGCGAATCTTCAGTACCATCATTTTTGCACACACACCACCGGGTCAGCCGCCGAAACAGCCGAGCGCGGTACTCCAATTTTGCCTACACTCTCGGTATAACAATTGCCTAGATTTCACTGATTATCGGCCAAACGTCCCGCCGGAGGAGGTGCCATTGGGCTCACTTCCGACGTTCGAAATCCTTCTTCACCCTACGGGGGCCCATATGGAGGAAGACCAGGGAAGCGAGAATGATGCATACAGAGATGAAAATCACCATATTGCCGGGATTGGACCGTTCACTTGAGTCGCTTGGCTGTTCCACTGAAATGATGGCCTCGAGCAGGTTGTTGGATTCGTCAGTCTCCTGAATCGAGGCTGTGCCGTCGATTTCAACCATGATGGTCAATTCGGGGCTCGCCTCGTTGAGTTGTGCATCACAAACGACCATCTTCAGGCCACCAGGATCGATTGAGTCTATCGAATCAGAGCCAACGAGAACACCATTGACACGGCAGTGAAAGGACACGTTGTAGGCAGCTCCACGGCCTTCGTTCCTCACGAAACCGACTATTTCCACTACATCGCCTCGGACAAGCGAGCTTGAGGCGACTCCACTGTATCTCACTTCAACGGACTCGACAATGAGGTCAGGCTTGGCTGCAACTATCACCTCGATATCCTGTGATAACTCCGTCGTTCCGTCACTGACCGTGAGCCTCAGAGTCTGCGTGCCCGGCTCCACCGGAGTCAGGGATAGAACCCTCTGGGGACTAACCGTAGCCCATGACCTACTTGTCGAGATGACGAGTGAGTCTGTGTCCGGGTCGGAGATATCTAGTTCGATGGTTCCGGTCTCGCCGAGCTCGATGTAAACGGTCAGTGGTAGTCCCTCGATCACGGGTGGATCAGGAACCGGGGCGATATTGACGATGAATGAATCCGACCATGAGTTGCCGCGCTCATCGCTGACCAAGACATTCACCGTAGCAGAGCCATACGAGTTCACATTTGGCTGAATTCTGAGGTTATGGCCCTCTCCGGAGGCATCCACAAGGCTGGTGTTTGTACTATCTGCTGCCACGCTAAGGGCTTCTCCAGCCGTGATGTCGTCCGTGCAACGAGATGGCATAGCGATGATCAGGCCGCCTTCGTCCTCTTGCAGGTGCAGGTCATCCATGGCCAGGCACTCGGGATTGCGATCCCACTCCACGTGGTAACCGCCCGAAATGGACATCGATTTGATGTGTACGACGGTAGTCTCCGCTGTCCCGTTAGAAGACCACTGGAAACGTGCTGCGATGCCAACTTCCAAGGTACCACCGACCTCAGGGAGCCCAATCCCGATAGGGACGCTGAAAGCGAACTCACCGAGTTCCATCGGATGGGAGTGAACGAGGAAGCTGCCAATGGCGAAGCGGACGTAGCTTGTCGAGGCCGCAAGCCCGCCAATCTTTCCCGCGATACTTCCCGTGACAATCAGTTGTGGGTCGTTGACGTCCACCCTCGCACCCGAAACGCATCCGTCTTCGATGTCGATTCGGATGAGTTGGGACGAGTGGGAATTCCCCAGGAGTTCGCCCGATTCCTGCTCGACAAAGCCACCATCGGCACTATTCGACAGGACTGAAATGGTGTGGTTTCCATCTCCATAGGTGTGCAACCTGCCCAACTCCTGTTGAGGCGGGACTTCGACTTCGAAGGTCCAGAATGCCTCCCCCGTCCCATCTGGGGTCAGGCCACACGATTCTTGCGCCAGTCCAGCTATATGCCCGTCGAATGGGCCAAAATCCAATACCGGGGCCTCGATACCAATGGCAGTGTGCAGCGCCTTGGCGTTCTCGAAGGAGTACCAAGGCTGGTGGTACTTTACTCGTAGACCGACTGCATCGACTCTCACCTCCGAGTCGTCATCCGTTCCCACTGAGACGTAGTCGACGGTGAACTGGGTGTCCTCCACCTTGTCCCAGTCCCACTCGACATATTCGTCGAGAGGGGTGACTAGGGGATTGGTCATCCTATCGACCCCACCTAGGGTCTTTGCGTACGATTGGACCAGTCTATCAGCACCGTGATTCTGCATCAGGACGTTGACCTCATCCTGATTCAACGCGTCTGGAATCGAGAAGTACAGCACTAGGGAGACGTTCTCGATTATCAGGTCATGCAGTCCGGAATAGGAGTAGCCACTCATCGTGATGGTCGGACCTGTCGACCAAGAGTAGAAATCGTCCGGTTCTCCGAAGGTCGCGTTCGAGCCCGTGGAGCTCGAGCTGGCCCATGCTGTGAATTCAGCGAAGTTGTCTGGCCTTGCATGAGTGAACGATAGTTCGCTATCTGCGACCATTCCAACGGTAAATTCCGCTTGATCCTGGGAGAATCCGGTGGTACTGCTAATCGCCCATTCCCCCTGGTCATCAAAGCCTCCTGCAGTTAGCAGTTTCACTGACTCCGCAGAGATCACTGAATCTGCTAGTCCTATTGGCGAGGCTGAGGCTAGCATTAGCACTGAGAGCAGAACGGAGGACGTCCTTTGAGCACCTAGCACGAACCTCAACGAGCCCGCGCCGCGCTTCAAGGCGTTGGTGGATGGTGCGTCGTGGGGGTGCATGCATAACGGTTGATATACGGGTCGACTCACGCTAGGGGCACACTTGGCTGTGATGGTGTAGCGGTTAGCACGGTGGGTTGTGGTCCCGCCGGCCCGGGTTCGAGTCCCGGTCACGGCCCCACTATTCACCGTTCAGGACTTCTTCGCCGATCTCGTGCCCCATCTTCTCCGCCTTGGTGGACAGATACCCCCTGTTGTCTTTGCCAACACCGACTACAAGGGGCCTCCGCTCGACGACGTTAATTCCGTTCTCCGTCAACTGTCTGGCCTTTTCTGGGTTGTTGGTGAGCAGGCATACCCTTTCGATGCCGACCGATTCGAGAATCTCTGAGGCTATCTTGTAATCTCTCGCATCAACAGGATGCCCTAGAATCAAGTTGGCTTCCGTGGTATCGGCCCCCCTGTCCTGCAGATTATATGCTTGGATCTTAGCATGAAGCCCAATTCCCCTACCTTCCTGACGGAGGTAGACCAGACAGCCCCAGCCCGAATCTTGGATTTGGTGCAGTGCAGAGTCCAACTGAGCCCCGCAGTCGCATCTCAGGCTACCAAACGCGTCCCCTGTCAGGCATTCGGAGTGAACTCTGACCAGAACGGGGTCCGGGCCGCTCATTTCCCCCAGTAACAGGGCAACGTGGTCGAGGCCAGTTTCATCCTCGTGGAAAACTCTGATTCTGAAGTCTCCATGCCCGGTTGGCAGTCGAGCATCCGCAGGGGTATCTTCTATTTCATAGAGATCGGGAACGCTCACAGGCACCCCAAAGGCAAGGTCCCTTTGAATGCTACAGACTCGCAGCCATGTTGCTAATCACGAAGGTGTACTCGCCCGACCTCTCTGCGACCTTCTCCAAGGTTATCCCCATCCTATCGCACAAGGCTGGGATATCGTGCAGGGTCTCGGGATCGTCGCACACCACCTCGAGAACATCCCCCTCCTCGCTCGCCTCGACAGCCCGCCGGGTCTCGTGGACGGGAACGGGGCATAGGAAACCCAAGAGGTCGAGGCGTCGGTTTGCAGTGCCACTCATGGGCTTTGCGGGCAGTACTTCGCTTCAACTGTGCCGTATCGGGGCCTTCTATTTAGAGAAGTCAAACTCATCATCCTCGTGGGCCCTCATGTAATTGATGGCCGCCACTTCGTCTGCAGCCAGCCATTCACCTCTTTCTGTGCCCTTCTTGGCTTTGCTCCACCTCTCCAAGAAAATACCTGACTCCCAGTCGTTCATGAACATCGGACGAATGTATGATGATCTACAAACAGCCCTGGTGTTCCCTAGATCTGCAGCCACAGTGTCAATCACAGCTAGCATAGTGGCACTCCTCTCCTTCTCGCTCCCTCCCGGGAGCTTCCCCGATTCTGCCAGCTTGGCGAGACCCTCCGTCCCCTTCAGGGTCCGTCCCTTCCAGCTGATGTAGGGGGGGAATCCCGTTTCCTCCGAAACCTCCACCGCCTTGTCGTACAGCTTCGGTAGCTTTCTGATTTCAGATTCACTTGCTTCGGACACCATGGCTAGCCTAGCTGCAGTCTTCCATGACGCGGCCCAGGTTCGGAAGTCCTTGGCCGTGTATCTATGTTTCATGTACTTCTCTAGGTAGTCGTTGATGTGCTCAGCCTTGATGTCGAAGTCGTTGCCTTTCTCGTCGATGTACCTGAACAAGTCTTGGGACTTGTCCTTGCCCCCAATCTTGCCCGATTCTTCGATCAGTTTGGCTATATTGTCGTCCTTGATGAGTAATTTCCACTCCTTTCCCGACTTACCCACAAAATTCAGAACAGCATCAATTTCCCCCTCCAAAGCCTTCTTTCCCTTCCAGAACTTAACGTGCCCCTCTCGGATAGTGGTAAGTCCGTAAGACTCGTTCTCTTGGGCGTACTGGTCCGAGCCGACCCTGATATGGTATCGGTCGATAAGCCAGACGACGATCGCCACCGCCTTGTCCCTGAGCATCTTGTTGGAGTTCAGGTCTGCTCCGACCTCCCTCCTTAGTTCGTTTAGGGCGATGGCAAATTCATCCACATTCTGGTACTTCAATATTGACTTGTACTCGTTCCACTTCGGGTGGTATCGGTATTGGAGTCTTCCATTGGAGTCCTTACCGGTGGCTTGGATGTGCCCATCCTCGTCTGAGCAGAACCACACATCTGTCCATGCGGGGGGAACTGCGAGGGAATTCAGGAAATCAATCTGCTTTTCTTCAGTTATTGCCTTACCGTCAGGCATGACGTATTTCCACGAATTTGTCGATTTCCCCCCATCTTTATCTGGGGGGGACTCTACTTTCTCCCTAGAGATTCCAGACTCGTTTCGATTACTTAGTTTCAGGCCCGCCTTTTGTGCAGATGTTTGTGAATCCTCTGCTTTCATCGTCCTCGTTCTGTAGACTAGGCTTGAAGAGGTTTCGCAGGTTATTGTCACTCAGAGAATTGTCCTAGCAGGGTCTCGAGGGCACGAATGTCATTCTCCACAATCTCACGCTCAGATCGCCTCATGTCCCCTTCAGTAAGCCTTTCTTGGAGTAATTCAAGCTCCACCCTAGCCGTCCCCCTCTCTTCCTCCATCTCCGCCTCGTCGCGAAGCATCTTGATTCTCGCTACGTGCTGACGAGTAGTTTTGCGACGGCGCAACTGTACCCCTCGCTCGCCCTCTGGGAATGGGGACGGCTTGGCGGGCAGCTCGACTGTCACTGGGTAGGGGATGCTGATTCCCTCTTGCTGGAAACTCCTGTCAATCTCTCTAAGCATCCAGTCGGTAGCGAGGAACTCCTCGCCGTAGTCGACTATCCACGCATAGAGCCTGTAGTTCTTGGAAAATTCGCCAAGTTCCCTGAGCAAGGCCCTCGGGGGGGGATCATCCTCGACTTGGGGACATTTCTTGGCGACCTCGATCATGACCTGCTTGACATGGGCGGAGTTCTCTTCGTAATCGACGCCAACGTCAAGGTGAAGCAGCACCCTAGTGGCTATCCCATCGCCCCCCCCTCTTGCGAAGTTGGTAATGGTGGAGTCGACGAGTCGGTTATTGGGAATGACGACGAGCTGCTCGTTGAGGGTCAGGATCTTAGTCGAGAGGATTCCTACTGACATCACGGTACCTGTTACACCAGCGACCTCTATGCGATCCCCGACCTCGAAAGGCTGGTCGATAGCAAGCATGAACGAGTTGATCATGTTCCCGAGCGTTTGCTGTACTGCTAGGCCGATGATCAGGGAGAAGACAGCGAGTGAGGCGAGCAGTCCCAAGAGCTCGATACCAATCTCGTTGAAGGCTAGGTACAGGCCGAGGAACCAGACCAGCCCCCGTGAGGAGAATACGACGAGCGGGTTGCCTCCCGTGACTGCGACCGTCTTGTTTGTGTTGTAGCGTTCCATGGCAGCGGGAACAATATGCTTGATTGCAACGCTGATAATGGAAGCCGAGACGACAATGTACACCGCTGAGAAGTAAGGGGCGACTGCAGCGTAGATCTCGTCTTTCCTCCCGAGCGTCCACATCATCGTCACTTCGACACCAGCCATCAGGATGAACACATACAATCGGTTGGCAATGGGCTCGAGAACCTCGTTGTCCCACTCTGCCTCCGTTTGCTTGACAATCTTCCAGGCCATCTTGAGGAGCACATACCGAGTGAACAGCATGCCGAAGAGAGTTAGCCCCAGGGTAGCGCCCACTTGGGCGACGACCCCTATCTCCTCAATCTTCTCGAACAGTTCCACGAGGGGCTCAATTACCTCAGTCATCGAATCAGCCATGCTTTCCTCCCCGCCTCGCGACAAACGCCTCTTTCAAATGGTTTCGTATCAATCAGCCCAACCCTCCTTCAAAGTTTGTCGAGAATATCTTTGCCCTCGTCCTCGAGACTCTTTCGCGCCTCGGCCTTCTTTCGGACGAGTTCCTCGGCCTCACGACGCTGTGCTCCCGCCAGAGCCCTCTCAGCCATCTCCATTGATCTGCGTCTTTCGGCCTTCTTGCGGAGCATTGCCATTGCCTCGACGGCCTGATGCTCAGCCTCCAAACTCACTACGCCAAACCCCTTCTCTCCCGTTGACAAATTTGGGTTTGCTGCCAGAACGTTGGCCTGATCGACCCACCTGTCGCGCTTTACTCGGCCAGGTAGGAACTCTATCGCCTCATTGACCCGGTCCTCCAATTCCGAGTCCATTCTGGCGATCTGGGAGAATTTGTAGATTCCCAGTGAATTGAGCTTCTCCTCTATGAAAGGACCAATCCCATCGATTTCATCCAAGTCGTCCTTGTCGGCATGAGTGGCGAATCCTATTTTTCCGAAGTCAATCTTCTTCATCCTCCCAGCAACTCGAAGAAGGGTTTTCTCTTTCCTCCTCTCCTCTTCCTCGAGATCTTCCAACTTGGCGTGCCGTTCGGCAATCTCTGCCTCTACCTCTTCCTCTCTGGCTGCAGCCTTCTTCCTATCTTCCCGACTGACTCTCTCTTCTTCTTCGAGCTTCCGCTTGCGCTCCTCGGCCTTCTTGCGCAGTGACTCTTTGGCCTCCGCGGCCTTATCGGCCTTCTCACGCTCGATTATAGCCGTCTTCTCAGCCTTCTCACGCTCGATTATAGCCGTCTTCTCAGCCTTCTTTCTTTCAATTTCAGCGGCCTCGCGCTCAACCTCGCGCTCAGCCGCCCCCCTGGCCTCCTCCTCGGCGGCCTCGCGCTCAGCCTCCCTGGCCCTCTCCTCGGCCTCCGCAGCCTTTCGCCTCTCGGCCTTCTTGCGGAGCATGGCCCTCGCCTCAGCCGCCTCGCGCTCTATCTCAGCGGCCCTCTCCTCAGCCTCCTTTGCCCTCTCCTCAGCTTCCATCTCAGCCTTCTCTTCTGCGGCACGCTGCTCCTCGAGATCCTCAGCCTCCTTTGCCTCGGCGGCCTTCTCTGCCGCCTCGAACTCTATCTCGGCGGCCTTCTCTGTCGCCTCGAACTCTATCTCGGTGGCCTTCTGGGTCGCCTCACGCTCTATCTCGGCGGCCTTCTCTGCAGCCTCCGAGGCCTTCTGGGCCGCCTCGCGCTCTATCTCGGCGGCCTTCTCTGCAGCCTCCGAGGCCTTCTGGGCCGCCTCGCGCTCAATCTTGGATGCCTTCTGGGCCGCCTCGCGCTCAATCTTGGACGCTTTCCACTCGGCCTCCCTAGCCCTCTCCTCGGCCATGGCGGCCTTACGCTTGGCCTCGCGCTCAATCTTGGCTGCTTTCTTCTTGGCAATTTCTTCCTCAGGAGTGTCTTTTGTGACCTCTACTTCCACGGACCACACGAAGTACACCGTGGCCTTGCCGAATCGAATCAGGCCCTCGTAGGAAGTGGTCTTTGGGGTCAATTGGTCGTCTCTGAACTGTAGCCTGAACTCAACCTCCCCCCTTGAGCTCGATTTGATGCTCCTCATGCTGAACCGACTGCCGTTCTCCTCCGAAGCCATGTCAATGAAGTCGCACATCAGTCGTGGTGTGATATTGGTGACCTTGATTATCTCATGGCTCTCTGCGAAGGAGCCAGGCTTGACTCCTGTGACCTCCCTGAGCACGAACGGGTCGTCGTATTCACCTCCTCCTCCTATCCAGCCGCGTTCTGTGGAGGAGAATTGGGGTTCTGGCCCCATAATCTCGCTCTCTTCGACTTCGAACGGGTTGAGCAACCACAACAGGAGAAGTAGCAGCAACAGGATTGGGACGCAGCAAATCCAAAGGATGTGCACGACAGGAGGTACGTACTCCTCCAGCAGGTTGCACACACCATCTCCATCTTCGTCGGCAGGGATCGAGAGATTGTCCTTCGGATCCGTGGCACAGTTGGTCTCGTTGAGATCCATCCAGCCATCGTTGTCATCGTCTATGTCCTCAATCAGAATGGGAGTGCAGTTGGTCGAGTCAGTGGAGTATTTGCAGGTCAGTTCGTCTGGCATACCGTCGGAATCAGTGTCATCCCAGGCGGTGGAGTCATTTGGGAACGCGTCGATGAGGTCGCCGATCTTGTCCCCGTCGTCATCCTCGTCGATATGGTTGCAGACCAGGTCGAGGTCGATGTCCTCGGGGAAGGAGACGGGGTCAAAGGGGTCCTTGTCACATTCCAGCTCGTCAGAGTCACTCCAACCGTCTTTGTCGCTGTCGGGATTTTCGATTATCGGTGCGAGGATGATGAAGTCGACTGTGTAGCTGAAGCTGTTTTGGCCATTAACCGCCGTGAACATGTGGGAGTACTCCAGCACGAGGTGATCGTAGGGCTCGGTCGGGGTACCGGATACCACGCCTGTGGTGTTGTTCATCGACAGGCCCGGGGGAAGGTCCGGTACCACGCTGAAGCCGATAATTCCACCAGCGCTAGGCGCGATTCTAGGCTCGAGCGCCTCCATCTCTAAGCCGACCGTCAACTCCAAGCGATCGCTCGCGTAGAAGAACACGATGGGCGAGTCGTCGAATTCGTCGGCGAGGTCGCACACTCCGTCCCCATCGTAGTCGCCGGGCTTGGAGATGGCGTCCAGTGGATCTGTCTCGCATTCCTCCTCCGTTACATCGCCCCAACCGTCCCCGTCGTCATCCTCGTCGGTGACATCGGGAATCCCGTCGCCGTCGGTGTCTAGCAACTTCGCTGAGATTGTGATGTCATGCGTGTGGAGGAATAGCGAGTTACTGGCTGAAACCGTGAATGTGGTGGCATTGAGCTCGACTGCGACGACTCCAGTAATCAGTCCGTTCGTAGTATTGAAGTCCAATCCCTCGGGCAGTTGGGGGGAAATCGACCACGAGGTGATATTGCCTCCGAAGATTTCCGGCACGAGGTAGGTCTCGTCGAGGTCAGTAGTGAGGTTCATGAAATCGACGAGGTAGATCATTTCGAAGTCACTGTCATCCGGGTCGGGTACCACCGACTGAAGAGTGATTTCCACTGCGCTGGAATGCTGCGAGTTGTTTGCCCAAATAGTGAAGACCTGCATGTCGAAAACCACCATCGGTGCACCTGAGATTGTCCCGTCAGAAGTAGTGCTTCGAGCAGTCTCGCCATTGAGTGCCAGTCCCGGAGGCAGGAATGGCCATATCTCCCAAGTTCGCACGTCACCACCGAATGTATTGGCCACAAGGGGGGTGATTGGCTCGTTTACGAAGAAGAGTTGCGATGTGCTGCTGTAGACGAGGAAGACGGGCGAGTCGTCGATGTCATCTATATTGTCGCACACCCCGTCCCCGTCCGAGTCGGTCGGGTAGTCGGTCTCGTTCAGCGGG
>Ga0208408_1000741_pt1 | contig 20029 bp, 13 predicted proteins | sample ETNtaG_4_FD_185776 | JGI IMG/M metagenome (GOLD analysis project Ga0208408, IMG submission 185776) | Marine microbial and viral communities from oxygen minimum zone, Eastern Pacific Ocean - ETNP201406SV67 (SPAdes) (version 2) | ecosystem: Environmental > Aquatic > Marine > Oceanic ... | reverse complement strand
TCAAGGTCATTATTGTAGAACACAAAAAGCTCATGCCGGTCAAAGAATAATATTACTTAGAATTTTCTATAAACCTAAAGCCCCACATTCGTGGGGTTTTTTGTTTGTGGGATGATGGAAGTGGCATGATCTGTATAAGTATTTTATTGTAAATAAATGAGTAATAATGGAGTAGATAAATATTCAGCATCACTCAATACTTTTCTCATAAGTATATTTATTATTTAATAAAAATATAATAAACAGAAAGGTACATATTATGTTATCAAAACAGAATTTTTCATTGTCTGTGATTATATCCGTCATCCTATTCACATCAAATATATTTGGTGAAGTTCAGCATTTAGACTTTTGGACTTTTATGGAGAAAAGAAAAGAAGATGCAAACTTTAGACTGAATTTTGAAAACTTTAAGGAAGTTCTAAATAATGCTCCCCATACATCTGAAAGAATAACTTCTAAAAGTATTTTGGCTGTGCCAACCTTTACAGGAAAAAAGACTTATTTCAAATTTTACAAAAATAGTATCATGCATCCAGATCTGGCAAAACGGTACCCCAATATAAGCACTTTTGTAGGGGTGGGTGTTGAAAACCCTGCTACTAGAGCTACAATCGTAATCAATGATGATATAGTTATAGGTTCAGTAGAATCTGAGAATGGCACATCACACTTCAAATCGTTTGATATATATTCTGAAAACAATGAATTGCTGGTTTACAGCGAAACCAGGAACTATCAGGATCTGGTGTGCAAACCATTTAATGATCATGTAAATCAAACTAGAGATTTTCCAGAATGTCTTGGTACAGATGACCCATGTTATCCTGCTGGAGTGGAATTAGTCACATATAGATTTGCAGCAATGATAACTGAATCTGTAAATAATTCTGATGCAGATGGTACTGTGGAAGGTGGATTAACATGGTTGGTTGGCTCTGTTGCGTACGTTAATGCTCTATATATACGAGATGTGACTTTCCAATTACAAATAGTGGATAATAACGATGAATTGATATTTACTGATAATAACCCCGCACCTGAAGTTTTTAATCAAGATTGCGGAGGTCCGTGGGAAACACTTGGCTGTGAGCTGGGTGTGGTTGATTCAGTACTGGATTCAAGGATTGGCCCTGGTGGTTGGGATGCAGAAGATGAAGTAAGAGTGTGGGATTATGGTGCATTATTTGATAATGGACATCCTGGCGGTCTTGCATATTGCCCAGGCCCTACTTCTGCACAGGTACCGGACATGTGGGTTTTTTCTCATGAGGTCATGCATAATTTTGGTTCACCTCACAATTATTCGGGTGAAGGAGGAATTAGAACATCAATTGGTGGAACAATTATGGCCCACAGGGTGAATGAGACCTTTAATATGTTTTCCACCCACAGCACAGAATATGCCTTGAACTATCAGGAGACTGTCGGGCCTTACGGCAATTGGTGGTACCATAACGGCTACACCGAAGAATTAACAGACAATACCATTCCACAAATATTACTACCCGAAGGCGGCTTTACAATCCCCAGCGAAACACCATATGTATTGGAGGGCAGCAGTGAGCCCATGGATGAAAGTTATACGTACAACTGGGAGTCCAACGACAGCGCTGATGAACCTTATTCAGCAGATCCAAACAGTACTGATTTTCCATTTCTTTTACCAGATCAAGGTTCATTATCCGCACCGATTACCCCTCACCCAAATGGGTATAAAAGAGTTTTTCCAGAAATGGAAGTTTTATTAGAAAATGAATACGAAAAATTTGGGGTTGATCCGTATACATCAATAAATCAAATTGTTGAAAAATTACCATTTGCAACAAGAGAAATGAATATGCGACTTGTTGTGAGGACAAATGACCCATATGCAGGAACTCTTAATCATAAAAATCTTAAATTTTTTGTTGATGGAACAGCAGGACCATTTAGAATAACATCACAGTCAGATTCTACTATATGGGAAGTTGGTTCAGATGAGACTATAACATGGGATGTTGCTAATACAGATGACCCCAATGGCGTAAACTGCCAAGCTGTTGATATTTTACTTTCTTTAAACGGGGATGGAAATTTTGATTTTATTATTGCTGAATCTGTTCCCAACACTGGATCATATACTTTTACCATTTCACCAACTATACCTACAGATTCTGCAAGATTAATGATTCACGCATCCGATAATATATTTTTTGATATAAATAATGGAAAAATAAATATTCAAAATGCCAATATACCTTCCATATCACTTTCGGATGAGATGATAGAACTAAGTTTGCCTAATGATAGTCTTTCAACTATTTCTATCGGTGTAACCAATAATGGTGAAGAAGGATCAGTACTTAGTTACCAATCATATACAGGTACAGATTTTCAATTTGATATTGGTTTTGATGATGGAAATCTTCCCGATGACTGGAGTACCAGCACAAATGCCGAGTGTGATAATCCGGGCTGGTTTATTTCTGAAGATGCATCAAGCTCCTACTTTACTATTCCGCCTGGGGATGGTTACTATATTGCTACAAATGACGATGCTTGCGGATCAAGTAGTGATGGCAGTGCTGATTATCTTTACATGTCAGTTATAAGCCTACCAGATGCTTTCGTTACCTTATCTTTCATGCGATATTTTAATAATTATTTCGGCCATACTGGTCATGTTTTAGTATCAACAGATAACTGGGAGAATAATGATGAAGTTTTAACTTTATCCCAGCAAGAAGGCTCCAATAATAGTGAGTGGGTTCATGAAACAATTGACCTAACTGAATACGCAGGTGAGAACATTCAAATAGCATTCCACTCTAATGATAACGGTAATTGGGCATCCGGTTTGGCCTTGGATGATATACGTTTAGGTGTAATACCAACATGGATTAACTCTGATGGCTCTGGATATGTCAATTATATGGAAACATCACAGATTGATATTTCATTAAATGCAAATGGTATGGAACCCGGATTTTACGAATCAAAAGTTGTGGTACAGAGTATGACTACCAATGAAAAAGATACAGTAGATTTACAATTAACAGTTGAAGATGCACTTGTTGGTTTAGATCAATCAGCTATTCCCTTGGTTTTTAGTTTAAGTCAAAACTACCCGAACCCATTTAATCCAAACACCACTTTAGATTACAGTTTACCAATTGCTGAAAGTGTACATTTGGCTGTATATGATTTATTAGGCCATGAGGTTGTTATTCTAGTCGATGGTTATCAGGAGCCAGGTTATAAATCAATAACCTGGAATGGAATAGATAAATTTGGGAACGATGTAAGTACAGGTATGTATTTTTATAAACTCCGTTCAGGTAATTTCGAAAAAGTTAAAAAAATGGTACTGCTTAAGTAGGTTTACACTTTTCACAATGTCAACAAAAAACCCCACATTCGTGGGGTTTTTTGTTTGCGGGATGATGGGTAGATTTTGATATGAATAACCGCATCTTATGAAATCAAAGAAATCAACAAATGAGAAACCGTGGATATGTTTTAATGAAAAGCCTAAGTATTTGAAAGGTTTGAAAAAGATGAGCCTGTCTAAAGTCTTGACTGTGATATTTAATGTGGAAAAATCGAAGAACTAAGTGATAAACCGCATCAGATTACAACCCCACACCCGTGGGATTGTTTGTATTTTTGCAAAATATTTTTATTCATCATTTCCAGTTGTATTTATGATTATCAATCCAAAAATATTTAAAAACATTATCTTTGCAGTATATTTTTTGGTTACTGCTTTGTCTGCTCAAGATTTGGAAGATTTATCCTTTGGAGATGAAAATTCCCTCGATATAGCAACCTGGAACATAGAGTGGTTCCCCAAAAATAATCAAATTACGGTTAATTATGTCACAGATATAATTACTCTATTGGATTTAGACGTTCTTGCGATACAGGAATTAGATGATACTGATATGTTTGAACAAATGTTAGATTCATTAACGGCATATACTGGTTATTATGAATCAAATTGGTTTGCCGGTTTAGCATATATTTATAAAACTGAAACTGTAGAAATCAATGATATTTACGAGATATACATAACTTCAGAATATTGGAATGCGTTTCCTCGCTCACCAATGGTAATGGATTTCAATTTTATGGGCGAAAATTATTTTATAATCAATAATCATTTTAAATGTTGTGGAGATAATATTCTTGATTATGATGATTCATCTGATGAGGAAAATAGAAGATATACCGCAATAAATCTGCTAAAAGAATATATTGATAATAATCTTTCGAATAATAATGTAATAGTGTTGGGCGATTTGAATGATGACATTGCTGAAGCACCGCCAAATAATGTATTCCAGGAAGTTTTAGATGATTCCACTCATTACCGTTTTGCAGATCTTGAAATTGCTCAAGGAAATAGTTCAGAATGGTCATTTCCTAATTGGCCGTCCCATCTTGACCATATTTTAATTACTGATGAATTATTTAATGACCCAAATAATTCATCAGTTGAAACAATAAAAATTGATGAATATCTTGATGGTGGGTGGAATGAGTATGATCAGAATATTTCGGACCATCGCCCTGTTGCAATAAAGTTTCTTTTCAGCTTTGGGCCGTTTTATGATCTCAATGATGACGGCATTATCAATGAAGATGATTTTTTAATTTTGTTATCTTTTGTAATAAATAATGATGAATTAATTGATTTAGCAGATTATAATTTTGATTCGTTGGTGGATATTTCTGATTTGCTCCTTCTGTCGGATTATTTACAGGACTAGATTTGAGTATGGATAGACATAGATCATTACTACTATTTATTGTACTATGTTTTTGGGGATGTGAAAAAGATTCAAATTCATCAGAAGAAATACCAGAGCCTATCATTACCTTTGAAAAAAACATTGAAAATGTAAAAAGCGCAGTTAGACAGACAAAAGATGAAGGTTATATCATAGCTGGAGGGCAAGGTGGTCAGGCTTGGCTACTGAAACTAGATAAGTATGGCGATGAGGAATGGCAAAATACATACACCCTGGGTGATTTTGGTTATACTCGTGCCGTGATTCAAACAAGCGATGGTGGCTACCTATATGCAAGTTGGGAGGGTATAGTAAAAGCCGATTCCAATGGTGTTGAAGAATGGAAGAATACGAGCCACGAGAATGGAGCATACCCTTACTATGAGGATGTTATTGAACATAGCAATGGTTTTTACTACGCGGTTGGAGGGCCCGGGAGTGGTCAGGCACAGTTTGTAAAGTTCAGTTCAAGTGGTGCCGTTCTAACAAGGAAATGGTTCGGTAGCAATTGTGAGGATGATATTTTTAGGTCGATCACAGAGGCTAATGATGAAATGTTGGTTGTAGTTGGTGAAAAAAGCCATGGTAATCAATCATATGATTGTGCGTTTAACTTTATGTACTATAAAGATTTTTGGATATTGAAATTGAAAAAGAGTGGCGGATTGGTATGGGAAAAGACCTATGGTGGACCCTATATGGAGAAAGCAGATGATGTAGTTGCTCTTGAAGATGGTGGATATGCAATGATAGGTGACATGTGCAGCCATAATTATAATATTTCAACCTGTGGTTCTGTTGCAAAGGTTCTTTATATAAGGGTTGATGAAGATGGTGAAAAGGTTGAAGAAAAATCATGGTCAGGCCTGAATTTTATTGAAAGGATTCCTTATTTCTCTATTACAACAACATCTAGTGGTGGTATTGCTTGGACCGCAGAACATAAAAACAAGGGTTCATGGGTGCATAAATGGGGCCCAATGGAGGATACAACCACAATATATACCAATGGATATGGTGGATTTGATATTAATAAAACATCTGATGATGGTTTCATAATTGGAACATGGGGCGGTACAATCATTAAAACCGATAGTGAGTTCTATTATGATGAAATCATTGAATAGGAACCCTGACAGACAACATAGAGCACCCCTTTATTATAGGCTTTTGTTATATCTCCACAATCGTGGGTTTTTTTAGTGGGATGCTTAAATAGTAAATGAGCAAAATAATACATACTATAAAACCTAATTGGAAGATGGTATTACTAAGGTAATATTACACTTTAGTTGACCCGGCGTCCATTTTAGCGGTGACACTTGTAAACAATGCATCTTCGAATTCATCGTTTGATTTATAACATGTTCCCATGACCGATTCCCATAATTTTCTGTCCTCCATACAGAAATAGAAAAAGACCTTTTTATGCCAAGGGCGAAAGGCATGGTACACCGTTCTGAAAATTTCTTCCTTGGTGGTCATAGAGTAGGAACGTTTCCCCGCCGCATCTTCCAAAGGGATTTGCAGGACTTTGCTTGAGATTCCCAAGGCACGAAGGTTCTTGATGGCGGGCTTGATGAAGGTTAACGTACCTAAAGAAATCATACCAACCTCTTCCGATGAAAAAATGTTTAAAATAGTGTCCACAATTTTTCCATAATCCTTTTCGTATCCTTTGTAATGGACGATGGGGTGGAAGTGAAATCCCACAATGACGCCTTTGTCGGCAAGTTGCCGTGCCCCATGGAGCCGCTGTTCCAGGGAAGCGGTAAAATGCTCTTCATGGTCGATAATGACTTGAGGATTTAGAGACCAGCACACGAATACATTTGAAGGAATGTCCGCCTTCAGGAAGTGGTCCACGTTCTTTGTTTTGGTCTTGAATTCAAGGATTATGTTGGGATGTTTCCGTGCAAAGTTCAACTGGGCATCCAGAACGCCGTTCCGGTTTCCCATGGCCAGGGAATCGGACGATTGGCCCGAGCCGATATGGTAGTTCCTGTTTGGGTCCAATTCGACCTGATCCAGTTTTTCCTTGAGGTTCCCTTCTATGCCAATAGCGCCATCTTCGTAAAACGTTTGGATGCTGCAATAACTGCACCCAAGTCCACATCCTTGAATGGCGTCAATGGTTTTCAAATTACAGCAAATCGTTTTATCCGATGCCACCGGGCAATCCCCATACACGTCGTTCTCGCCTAGATTTTTTTGCATCTTCCTAACGGGGTTTTTCACTGTTGACGTGGTTGGTCCGTATTGGGTAGGACTGGCTTTTAAGGTCCACCAGTGGTTTCGGATATTGTTTAGTATGATTTTCTTTGATTGGCTATTGAATGTGACTTGGCCAAGGGCAGCCTCATTCCATTGGTCTTCGATAGTTGATTCTCCCCACATGTTGAAATCTGTGGTCATCTCTGTTAGCTGGCGCAATTCCTGGAAAGTCAACTGGTAGGATTCTCCCATCGTTTTGATGAATGTTTTCTGAGATGGTTTCAGATTTCGATACAACTTGTCTTGGCTGAAATCAACAAACTTGGCAGTGTATTTATCTTTTTTATCCATAGGATTTCTTCTCGGTCGTTAAATCATGTAGAGCTAGAGAACCTTTATTTTTGTCCAGCAATTTTTATATGATCTTTTTAAATGGGAATGAATTTAATAAGTATTTCCACCTATGTAACTTGCTAAAACATCCACATTCGTGGGGTTTTTTGTTTGTGGGATGTTGGGTAGATTTTGATACGATAATCATATAATTAATAGATAAAGTTGAGTTTTATATTGATGGTTTCAACATCAGGCATCTGGCTGCGGCGCCTGTCTAAATTGAATGTGTTTTCAACATTGTTTCTCATTTTTGTGGGCGCATTGGTAAAAAGCCACGAAGTGGGTCTTTCCGTTCCAGATTGGCCGACCACTTATGGTAAACAAATGTTTGCTTTTCCTCTTTCAGAAATGGTTGGAGGAATTTTTTATGAACACGGACATCGCATGGTGGCAACCATTGTGGGTTTTTTCACCATGGTTCAAGCCATATGGCTAGGTTTTTCAGATGCACCAAATTGGCTGAAAAAATCCGGATATATTGCCCTTGGCCTGGTAGTCATTCAAGGGCTTTTTGGCGGTATAACTGTCTTGTTTTTTCTACCCACACCCGTATCTATCATCCACGGAATATTGGCACAGACCTTTTTCATGATGTTAATTTTTATTGCATACGGCTTATCCGTTGAAAGATCAGTCCGTTCCTATAATAATGTTTCCAACGATATTCGAAAAGGGGCATTGTTAATAGGCGGATTGGTTTATATACAACTGATCTTAGGCGCTTTGATGCGCCATACGGCATCAGGTATGGCCATTCCAGATTTTCCCACCATGGGAGGTCTGTGGTTTCCCACTTTTTCTGAAACCATGATCAATAATATAAACGCCACGTTATTTGATATGGATCATGATATGGTAGCCAGGGCTCAGGTTATTTTCCATTTCATCCATCGATTGGGAGCCATCATAGTTACCGGTGTGATTGGATACATTGTGTACCACTATCATTCCACCATAAAAAATATACCCATATTGGATAAAACTCTTTGGGGGATAGTTGGAATAGTTTTAATTCAATTTACCCTGGGTGCCGCAACTGTATTATCGGAACGGTTGCCCTATATTGCTAGTTTTCACGTAGTGGTTGGCGCCGCCCTCCTTGGGGTTTGCTCCCTTTTCATTCTTCGGTGCCACCCGGTTCAGTGGACCGATTGGAGCCGATGATTATTTTCCATGAGGGAATGCAAAAACAATAATTAACCACTCCACATTTGTGGGGCGATGGGTAGATTAAACTAGTTAATTCTTAACCTTGACCAAGGATCGAACATGGATTCAAGTATCACCGTTACCCGCATGTATACGGATCATAGCGGACACACGCGGTTTAAGAAAATGGCTTTACCTTTAGCCGAAAAAAAAGGATTAGGGTCTGTGGGCTTATTCTCCAGCCTGTTTGTTAATCCAATCCTGGATGATAATTCCGGGGATGTAAAAATGCAGTTTGCGGTCACACCGGTTCCAGACCAGAGTAAAGGCGAAGGACCGAAGCTGGCCCATACGGCTCCAAGACGTCAATTGGTGATTACCCTGGATGGTTACTTAGAGTTTAAAAGTTGCGATGTAGATGAGTTGGACGAAGAGCACCTGACGATTATAAAACGGGGAGATATTTTACTGGCGGAAGATCTGGATGGCGCTGGTCATGTCTGGCGATTTTTGAAAGACGGTGACAATATTATGCATCCCTGGGTCAGGTGCTATGTGCATCTGGGTAAAGAGTATGAACACTTCATTTCCAAATTGAAAGAATTGTAAATTAATTTATGGCATCAATCCAAGGGATAGATGCTCCAATCCAATATTGCTCAACATTTGTTCTAATGTTGTTTAGAAGGGCGGTTTTATATTAGATTTTAGAAAACACAGGATAACAAATCATGAAAAAGACCTTCATATTGTTTTTTGTATTTATTGTAATGATTTCTGCAAAAGACAATCCCCAAATCATTCGTGCAAACTATTTCGAGGCAAAATCAGGTCAAAGTGCGAAGCTTGAAAAAGGCCTAAAAGATCACACTGACAGATTCCATCAAACAACTGACCACGCAGTTAATACTTGGGAGGTGGTTGCCGGCGACCGAACAGGTCAATTCGTGCGTACAACGTATCCTCAGGGCTGGGCTGATTTTGATGCATATAAGGATTTGCCTGGCGATCCATCACATTGGGACAGATCTGTAGCACCCCATTTGAAATCAACTTCAGGAAATGTTTTTTGGAAATTCGATGCTGAACTTTCCTACAATCCCCCTCAGTCTCCCCCTAAAATGATTGCATTTTGGAAAGTTCAATATAAAGCTGGCGGGTGGAAAAAACATCGCGATGCTTTACTGAAAGTACGGCAGGCTCAAAAAGAGAATAACAGCAAAAGTCGATTAATGGTATATGCCAAAGCTATTGGCGGAGAAGGCCGGATGTATGCCATAGGACGTGCTTTGGATGGCTGGGCTGACTTAAACCCTGAAGAGATGAGTCTTTTTGAAATGCTGGAAGCATCATTTGGTGCAGGTGCAGGCTCAGAGGTATTACAGGCGCGTAGCGCAGCTGTTGAAAAATATGAATCTGAAGTCCTTCTTTTTCGTGCAGACCTGAGTACGCCCTTATCTGATTAACAAGGATATTGATAAAAACCCCGCCAAATAGCGGGGTTTTTTATTGTCCAAATAAGTAGCTCAAAAAGGTGATATAAAGAAATGAAAATATTAATTGCGGATAAATTATCCCCGAAGGCGATTTTGGCACTTGAAAAAAAAGGCGCCAACATAACATCTAACCCCAATCTGAAAGCAGAAGAGTTGAGTGAAGCCATAGACAATGCTAATATTCTCATTGTGCGGTCAACCAAAGTGTTTGCTGAGACTATTGAAGCTGGAAAAAGTTTAGAACTTATCATTCGGGCTGGCGCCGGTGTGAATAATATCGACTTGGAAAAAGCCAGTAGTAGCGGTGTCTATGTTGCCAATTGTCCGGGAAAGAATTCTGATGCTGTTGCGGAACTGGCTCTTGGTCATATTATTGCCTGTGACCGCCGAATTGTTGATGCCAGCTTAGATTTGCGAAGTGGAAATTGGAAAAAGAAGGCCTACCAAAATGCGGCTGGTTTAAAGGGGCGCACTCTGGGTATTATTGGCCTGGGCTCTATCGGTAGGGCACTAGCAAAACTCGCCAAAGGACTAGACATGCGTGTGATTGCCTGGTCGCGAAGCTTAACACCTGATAAGGCAGATAAGCTTGACCTGGTTTATTGTGAATCTATTGATGAAGTTGCAGCTAATGCCGATGTGATTAGTGTTCATCTGGCTGTGACGCCGGACACAAAACACCTTCTGAATACAAAATTTTTCAACAAAATGAAAGACGAGGCAATCTTTGTGAATACATCACGTGGCGAAATTGTTGATACCGCAGCGTTACATAAAGCAATTGATGAGAAAGCGCTACGCGTCGGTTTGGATGTATTTGAGAATGAGCCTGGCTCTGGTCTCGCTGAATTTGACCAAACAGATCTCGCTGGCTCCATTACCTGCACGCCGCATATTGCCGCATCTACGAACCAGGCATCTGAAGCCATTGCGGATGAAGTAGTTCGGATTGTTGATTCCCTGATCAAAACAGGGAAACCCATCAACGCTGTTAACTCCAGAAATAAAACAGAAGATGGTACAATTTTGATGATTCGGCATTATAACCGCGTTGGCGTGTTAGCTTCTGTGTTAGATGCATTGCGTGAAGCAGAAATAAATGTTGAAGATATGGAAAACAATATTTTCCACGGAAGCGCCGCAGCTATTGCTAGCCTGAAACTGGATAAAACGCCGTCAGAAGATGTCATCAGCGAGATTAGTTCTAATGAATCTATAATTCAGGTCAGTATCAAGTAATAATAAATACAAAGTTGTTATATAGAACGCCTAAATCAAGCTCTATCCAGCTGAGCTTTTTGTTTTTTTGATTATTACATTCCTTTTTAGATATATGTAAATACTATCGAATGAAGCTTCAATCTTTTTTATAAACAATATTCCCGTTTACAATTGTTTGCAATACGTGGATATCCTTAATCTTTTCAGGATCAACCATCATGGGGTTTTGATCTAGAATAACAAAGTCTGCATACTTCCCTGGTTTGATAGAGCCAATCTTATTTTCCATTTTAATCTGCCATGCAGCATTAATGGTAAGAGATTTCAAACCCTGTTCTACACCTATTTTATTAGATTTACCAAATAGATTTCCATATCTTGTTTTCCGATTTACTGCCGTATGGAGTAAGCTCAATGGGTTACTTTCAAACATAGGTTGATCTGCGTGAATTGAAAAAATAAGAGAATTATTTTCTGCTGATTTTAATGGAAGAATCTCATCGGTTCGTTCTTGTCCAATAATATGGTCTTCTAAGGCTTCACCATAATACCAGAGGTGATTAATGTGAAAACTGGGAGACACTCCAAGTTTGACCATTCTTTGAATTGCTTTTTTTGAGGGAAGCAAACAATGCTCAAGTCGATGCCTGGAATTTTTTGGTATTCCTGATTTTTCAAAAGCATCCAACGTTTCACTTATGGCTCTGTCACCCTGTGTATGGACAGCAACCTGCCAACCGACTGAATCGTATTGCTTGATTCGATTAGCAATTTCATCATTTTTCCACAATGCTTTACCCGAGTGCCCTAATGGTACGTGGATTTTTTCTTGGTTTACGCTAGATGATTTAAACGGCTCATTTAAATACATAGATCCCGTATAAGGTGAACCGTCGTACCAAAATTTCACACCTGCCATTTTAAAAAAGTCATCGCCATTGTTTGATGAAAATGGCAACAAATGATCCGCATCATTTCTGACAAAAACAAAATTTCGGACTGTGGGCCTCCTGTCTGGCAAGAGCCCAAATCTCTGAAGAATTGTGTTGAATATTGATGTTTTTTGAGATGAGAGATGCTGATATAGTCGTATTACATTTGGATCATTTGTGGTAATCCCCATGGATGTGATGCATGTGTTTCCATTGGCTGCATATTCATCCAGAACAGTGACACATTTTTCTTTCAATACCACTTTCCCCATGGCATTGATAACAGTATCCCTAAAAGGCTGAAAAGCCGCCTGTTCAGAAATATAGCCGTTTAAACTTCCACTTGCATCTTTGCCGTAAAAGCTCGATTCGCTGGGATTGGGAGAATTTTTATTAATCCCAGCGGCATTGAATGCCAATGAATTGCCCCAAAAAGAATGCATACTTAAGGATAAAATCAATAGTGGATTATTTGGGGAAATTGAATCAAGATAGGTGATATGCGGCGGCTCCAGGTCATCCACCAAGACTACATCCAAGCCTTTACACATTATCCATTCACCCGGAGCATAATTTTTTATTTCAGATTCTAAATGAGTCCAAATCTCTTTTTGGTTTTCATGCCTAAATCCGCTCAAATCAATCATCCCATGGAGAAAAGATGATGCCACGGGATGGGTGTGTGGATCAATAAACCCGGGAAGAAGGGTAGCGCCTTTTAAATCAATAAGTTTGGTTGTTTCTTTTAGATGTAATCGTAGTTCCGGGTCATTCCCAACTGCTACAATTTTTCCCTTGTCCACAAAAACGGCGTTTGCTTTCGGCTGCTCATCTTCCAGGGTGATCACCGTTCCGTTATAAATATAGAGCGAACCTTTTGGCGTAAAACTTGGCTCCAATGCAAAGGAAATGAGCAGAAGGGCCACAATGGCAACGAATGAATGAATGATCTTTTTCATGTTAACCTTTCAAAGGTCTCAAATCGTTATAAGATTATTGAATAACGATTTCATCCGAAAAAATCCAGGCTTTCCCTCCGGCGCCATCATGCCAGTCCGGACATGTTTTTCGATTGATGGCTTGAACTCGAACAAATCTTCCGGATGAATTAAGAGAATGCATATCCACAACTTTCCGGTTGGTTTTACCAAAAATTTTCCCATCACTTAAAGAAATTTTCTTTTCATGTTGAAAAGAATTCCCTTCATCAGAAAAGGAAACAATAACATCTGTCGGTAAAAAGATCCACGAACCATGAGCTTCAAGAAAGCTCAATGAAATATTTTCAATGGACTCCGGCTTACCCAAATCAATAACAACGTCCAAATCTTTGCCTTCCCATCCTTGCCAATAGCCATCACTATGACTTGTAGTTCCGGTCAATCCATCCACGAGAGTTATTGCTCCATTCCCAGCATATTTTTGTTTATAAGGAATATTATATTTAACCGATTTCCCCAATGCTTTATGAAAATTAAATGATTTTTCTGAAATTTTCCCAACCATCTTTCCATCAATAAAGAGAGCCGTTTTGAGCGTTATTGTTTCTGTAATAGAAAATGACTGAGTATATTCATCTGAATGATGTGTTGGGTCAGAACCGTCAAGGGTATATCGTATTGATTCTCCTGGTTTTTCAGAACTGAGTATAACTTGAAATTCTGATTCTATACTTTTCTGGTTTGCATGTATGGATACGACAAAGGCACCCGGTGCATAGGTCCAGTCCAGACTATTAAACCGATTTTGGAGCTTGGAGAGCCTTCCATAAAAATCATCATATGAATTTTTACCGGGCCCGGACCAAAGGACTTCAGCCAACGCTGTCATTCGAGGCAAAACACGATATTGCGCCAGGTCCGGTGTTTGTACGTATTCTGTCCAGAGGTTGCCTTGACCACCCAGTACAAATTTTGATTCTGATTGTGTCAATTCTTCCGGAACCGGATTAAAAGAATACACTTTCTTTAGGGTTGTATAACCGCCGATCGCCTCAGGAGACGTCTCGGGATTGGCCTGATAATAGTCAAAATAGCAATGACTGACAGGGCACATGATTACATCATGTCCAGCTTTGGCGGACTCAATCCCACCTTTCATTCCGCGCCAACTCATGACAGTTGCAGATGGCGCTAGGCCGCCTTCAAGAATCTCATCCCATCCAATCAGCTTTTTATTTTTTGATAAAATAAATTTTTCAATACGCCTTATAAAATAACTTTGAAGTTCATGCTCATTTTTTAATTCCTCATCTTCAATGCGCTTTTGGCATTTAGGGCATTGTTTCCAATTTGTTTTATGTGCTTCATCACCGCCAATATGTACATAAGGACCCGGGAAAAGCTCAACAATTTCTTCCAAGACATTTTCTAAAAAGACAAATACATCTTCATTCCCGGCGCAAAAGATATCTTCATTGGGCCAATAAGATCCGGGATTAACAGGCAGTGTATCTCCCTTACATGAAAGATTTGGGAAAGCTGCGAATACTTCAGATGTGTGTCCCGGCATTTCAATTTCTGGAATTACTAGAATGTTACGGTCCGAAGCATACTGGATGACATCTCGAATTTCGTCTTGAGTATAATATCCTCCATAAGTTGCTTTTTCTCCAGGTTGAATAGGCGACTGTTTTTTCCACGGCTCTTCTGTGCGATCCACACACCAGGCAGATTTTTCAGATAATTCCGGATACTTTTTGATCTCGATCCGCCACCCATTGTCATCTGTCAGATGCCAGTGAAAGACATTCATTTTGTGGAGGGCAATCATGTCGATATATGTTTTAATAAAATTCACATCAAAGAAGTGACGGGACACATCAAGATGCATCCCGCGATAACCAAAAGTTGGGTAATCAACAATTTTGCAATTTTGAATACGCAAATTTTCAGGCTTTTTTCCTTCTTCTAATTCCACCGGACAGAGTTGCCGAAATGTTTGAAAACCATAAAAAAGACCCGAAAATGAACTGGCTCTTAATTCGATCCCATGATTTTTCCCTACAGACAATTCATAGCCTTCTTCAGGCAACGCCAGGGATTCATCAAGGAATATAATGATTTGACCCTGTTTAGATTTAGACTGGGATACCGATAGGGATGCTATAGGCTTGAAATATTCCTGAAAAAATTTGGCTATTTGTTTTTCTTCGTCCGACCTGGTTTTCGTGATTATGCCTTGGATTGTTCCCAATTCAAAGGTGCCACTCAGGATTTGAGTTTCTGTTGGTTTTGGAATAATGGAAATGTCATTCATAAGCATTGATTGAGTTTGACTTGGTGGCTGACAACTGAAAATTGCCAAGAAAAAAAGAAGAAATAGGTTTGTTTTTATGCAGCTCATAGAGGTAATCATTGCATAAATATTAATTTTTTAGAGTGAACTATCCCATTTGATTCTATGGTATAAAAATAAATTCCTGAAGGGATAATTGCTCCGGAAGCAGAGATTGCAGTCCAATGAAAATCATGAATCCCGGGTTGTACGTTTTGCTGATGATATGAATTTATTTTTTCTCCACGAATATTGTAAATATCAATTTTTACATCACTTGAAAGAAAGGTCTCATACCGAAGAGTTACGCTGGGATTAAAAGGATTTGGGAAGGGGGGATAAAGTTTAAAATTTTTCGGCACAAGTTGCTCATCGGGAATTTTCAACTCTGTATTAACAAATTTTAGGGCATCAAAAATCACGTAATCCCCCGTTGATGTGGCATCCACAAAATCTCTTAATATAACGCTACTTTTTGAGCCGGCTGGCAGATCCAAGGTGGTGATGGTTAAAAAATCACCGGTACCGGAATTTTGATCAATAAGCACAATAGTTTTTGAATTGGTGCCATCTTCATTTTGAACAATAATCTCATACTTGGCGCCCGTTGCGGCATTTAAGCCTTCCGGTAAAAAAGCTTGAATATCATATTCTCCTGCAGCTTCTAATGTTGGGACCCAAATAGCATAATGGCGACTATCATCAACAGTATAAACCACGGGTGCGCTCCAGGAATCATCTTCATATCCTGTATTTAGATAAGTCCAATCAGGGCCATAATACCGTTGAAATCCATTATCACCATCATCCACTAATTCAGTTGAAACCCAGAGCCATTCACTCCGGTTGCCCCGGATTTCTTCAATGGGATCGCCATCATTACCCCACCAGCCATAGGGATTAATTGCCCAGGGTTCGCTGGTGTCGAAATACCAGTTTTCTTTGCGAATTTCAAAATGTAAATGGGCGTTGATGGCACACCCAGAATTACCATTGAATCCTAATGTGTCCCCTGTCTCTACCGTTTCGCCTACGGAAACATTCAGTGGTGGGTTCATATGTAAATAACAAGAAAAATAGCCGTTCCCATGGGCGATAATGATTGTTCCCTGATCCCCATTGGGCTCTATGCCGCCGGGACACGGATCAGCCGGCGGTGAAAAAGCCGACCATAAAACGTAGCCACCCGCTGGGGCAAGTATGGGTGTATTGAGGGGCATATAATAATCAGTTCCGGCATGACCATCATAGCAAGATGAACCTGAAGGACAATCCGGGAAAATAACATCATTGGTGAACTCTGCGCCATCAAATCGCAGAAAGATGCCGTCTTGTATATTGCTTGATGGATAATGATGGTCAACATGATTACGGGAGGAATATTGTTCAAAAGTTGGTTTCACAAATGGTCGAATTTCAAGAAATGGCTCCTGCCCAATTAGGAATGCTAGGCACAACCAAAAGGAGATTTTAATGTAAAAATGATTAGAAAAATTCATAGTTGATGGGTTAAGTTAAATTAAATTGGGTAAACGAAGAGCAACCAAAAATCACTATTTATAAGGAGATTTAAAATGAAAAATCTAACCAGTATAATTTTATTATCATGTATTTCTGCCCAAGAAATTGATAGTTCTTATTCTTTGAAATGGCACAATGAACCTTGGGGAGCCGGTGGCTTATTCCCTGCCGGTCCGCCCTGGAGTATGGTTGGCCCTTATGATTTTGATGGTAATGGGTTAGGTGATTTTATTGTATCCAGTTCTTATACTGGAGAATATTGCAATGGTGTCTATCACTATGAAGCTGTGGGTGATGACTCAATTGGGCTTCAGTGGGTTTATACATTTTATGATCTAAGTTGTTCCTATGATAATTTTTCTAGTGTGGCAGTAGGTGATTTAGATGGTGACAATAATCCTGAAATTTTAACCTTGGCTGATACTGATCCTGGTTCACCCGGGCAACACGGTTTTCAGGTTTTTGAATGGGATCAAGATTCGTTATCATTTTTATCAACGCCAACGGCAACATGGGATATGGGTTTAGATAGCGTGTGGGAAGCGGGCCAAATCCTTGTGGCAGAATTGGATGGTGATGCCAATCCTGAGGTTATTGTCTCTGTGATGGATGGTCCATGGGGCGCAACCGGAAGTAGTCGACTTATGATCTTTGAATTGGAAAATAATGATTTCAGTGATCCCACTTGGGTTATTGAATATGAAGACCCTATATGGACAAACTGGAGTGGGTATAATATTTCAGTAGGCGATCTGGATCAAGACGGGCTCATGGAGATTTATACCATTGCCTACGAATATTATCATATTATTATTTATGAAAGCACAGGGGAAGACCTGTATCAGTATCAGACCGATTTTTATGTTAGCATGAGCGCCTATGAACGAGGGAACCAGAGCATGGTTATCACAGATATAAACGGAGATGGTACGAATGAATTATTTGCTGTGACGTCCGGAACAAATACTTTGACAGGTAATTTGCTTACACCCGGATTTTTTTATGCAATCAGCGGTGTTGATGATGTGAGTCAATTGTCTTTTGACAATTTTTATTATTTCACCAGTTACCCCGGTGGATTAAGGGAGTTAAAATTGGGAGATGCGGATGGCGATGGAAATCCAAATTTATATATAGGAGGGCATTACAATGAAGCCTTGTATGATTGGGAATTTGTAGGGGATGATCCTTTTGGCGTCACTAGCTATACTGAACATGTGATTTTTATGGATGATACAACAGATGACTTTACGCCCGGAAGTGACCAAGGGAAACTGCGGGTTGCAAAACTATTTTCCGGTGATATAGATAATGATAACAATGGCGATCTTGTTTTTACTTCGGCTAGTTTTGCTGCAGACAAACCTCATATTTTCATGATCGAGCATGATGAAGAATTAAGCAATGAAAACGATCCACAAATTCCATCCCAGTTTAATATGAGCCAAAACTATCCGAATCCATTTAATCCGTCAACTCAATTCAGTTATACATTGCCAGAATCAGGCAATATTGAATTAGCTATTTATGATATTATGGGGAAAATGGTCTACAAGTTTCATGATGGATTTCAGCGCGCAGGAAACCATAATATCCTTTGGACCGGTGTTGACCAAAATCAAAAAACTGTACCCAGCGGTGTTTATTTATGTCAATTAAAAATGGAATCAAACACAATCACAAAAAAAATGGTTATGACAAAATAACAAATTTGTTATTTCAAAACAGCATTGATCAACTTGTGCATGGCCATCCAGGAGTCTAATGCTGGAGTATCATAAACATTCCAACCTGTAAAAACGGCCACAATATTCAACTCTGGAATAACGAGCATTCTTTGTCCACCCAAACCAGACGCAAGCATGGTAATTTGATTTTCACCATAAGGGATGAGCCACCATTGGTATCCATATTTGAATGCGGGCCATAAAGTATTAAAATATTTTTCAGTGTTGAGTTTTACCCAATTTTTGGGCAAGATTTGTTCCCCATCCCAATTACCATTGTTTAAATACAAGTAACCAAACTTGGCTAAATCTCTTGGCGTAAGATACAGACCACCTTCTGCATCCGTAAGCCCTGTAGGTATATGTTTCCAGAAATAATCTTTGATACCAAGAGCATTAAAGAGATTGTTCTCTAAATATTTTGCGAGGTCTTCTCCTGTTGCTTCTTTAATAATATGAGATAATAACATGGTAGCCCCACTGCTGTATTCCCATTTTTTACCGGGCTCAAACGCCAGAGGTTGGTCTACAACAAATTTTATCCAATTATTAGTAGCTTCCATTTTGACACAAGTACTGCTTGTATCTGTGTAAGGCATGGACAATTCATCCCAGAGAATTCCAGTCGTCATGGTGAGGACATCTTTGATAGTCATAGCATCCCGCCTGATATCCGGGGTTAGCGATTCATATCCATCCATGTAATCCATGACTTTTTCATTGACACTGAGAATCTGCCCATTTTTTATTGCTATGCCAATGGCTGCTGCCGTGAAGCTTTTGCTTACGGATTGCATTGTATGGAGTTTAGTCTCTTTATAATATGGATGCCAATTAGGATCGTAATAATTGTACTTACCTGGTTCTGTGTCTGTTGTTTTGAAAAGTGAATCATAATTATTGGAATATTGTTCTTCAAAAATGATTTTTCCATTGCGAATGATTAACATGCCATCAATGTAACCCAGGTCTCCACTCTCAAGTTTTTTGCTTAATGTTAAAAGGGAATCTGGATTCATACCTTGTTTTTCAGGAGTAGATATGTTCCACCCATAAGTGGGCCAGTTTGAATGTTTAATGTCTTGGGTACATCTCCAGGATAATACAGCAATAAATCCAATAAATAGAAAAAACTTATTTTTGAGATTAGTCATATTTATGCCACTGGGTTTGAGTATTATTAAAATAAATGATAGTAAAAACTAACCCATCATTTTATTAATCACATAATAATATTACACTGACTTGTTTTATATTTAGAGCTATGATGAGTTGGTTCCAAGAGAATTATGGCGCAGCCCTTTCCAATCCGATCCTCCAGA
>Ga0208408_1000732_pt1 | contig 20225 bp, 18 predicted proteins | sample ETNtaG_4_FD_185776 | JGI IMG/M metagenome (GOLD analysis project Ga0208408, IMG submission 185776) | Marine microbial and viral communities from oxygen minimum zone, Eastern Pacific Ocean - ETNP201406SV67 (SPAdes) (version 2) | ecosystem: Environmental > Aquatic > Marine > Oceanic ... | reverse complement strand
AACATTCGTTTTTCCAAAATAAAGTCACCTGCTGCAACCTGGGTTAATCGAGGAAAAAGGTCATTTTTGGTTACTTTGGCTAAGAATCCCAAGTCGCCTAAATGGATGCCAAGAATTGGAGTTTGGTGATGCCCCATTGCTCGAGCTAATGAAAGAAACGTGCCGTCACCACCCAACACCAACATAAAATCCAGTGAACCTATGTCATCCCTGGATGTGATTGCAGGCCGGGTATGATCAGTGCAATTCTCGTCTTTTAAGATACGTGTAGTCAGATGGGCGATTAGCCCATTTTCATCGGCCCAGGATACGATTTTTGGGAGAGTTTCCCAAAAGGAATCCTTCTCCGTATTCCCCCAAATCCCGAATGTTTTGAGTGGAATCATTCAAAATCCCTCTCGATAATCTCACCTTCACTATTTTTGATCAATTCTTGCACTTTTTGTTCTGCATGTTTCAATTGATCCTGGCAGGATTTAATTAGGGTCATCCCTTCTTCAAACCATTCCAGGCTTTGTTCTAAAGTAGCTTCCCCGGATTCCATATTATCCACAAGGGTTTCCAACCGTTCCAATGAAAGTTCAAATGAGGCTTGGTTTTTTTCTTTTTTCATGATAAAAATTACATGATTTAATACTTGAGATGATCGGTTGTTTTTTCTGCTCCAAATGAGCCATTACCTGTTTTCAACGAAAAAGAATCCCCTATAGAAATATCAACTGCATTTCGAATAAGGTCACCATTTTTCATTAATGCGATAGCATAACCGCGGTCTAATACCTGGTTGGGGCCGAGAGTGGTTAATTGTTTCTGGAGCGCTTCTGTTTTTTCAATAAAATGGTTTTGAGTAGTTGATATTCCATGGCGCAATCGCTGTTCAAATTGGGTTAATCTTTCAACCTGTCTTTGAATCTTTTTTTGAGGCTGCTGATTTGATACCCTAGCTTCCAGGTGATCGGTCAGAACCCAAGCTTGTTCTATATCCCTTTTTAAAACTCTTTTGAATCCTTTTTCTATTTCTCTTAGTAAAATGAGTATATCCTTCAATGGTGTCGTTGCAAGTTCTGCAGCAATAGATGGTGTGGGTGCCCGGAGATCTGCAACAAAATCAGCAATAGTAAAATCCGTTTCGTGGCCCACAGCGGAAATGATTGGGATAGTTGATTCAAAAATTGACCGGGAAACAATTTCCTCATTAAAAGACCAAAGATCTTCAATGGATCCTCCCCCGCGCCCAACAATAATAACATCAACTAATCCATGATCATTAAACTCTTGGATAGCCTTAGAAATATCTTGAGCAGATTCATCTCCCTGGACTTTTGTTGATCGAACCAGAATATCCACTTGAGGTGATCTGCGATTTATAACATTTAAAATATCTTGTAAGGCTGCACCAGAACCTGATGTAATAATACCAATTTTTCGGGGGAATTTTGGGATGTTTTTTTTATGGATCGCATCAAATAATCCTTCTTCAGATAACGTTTTTTTTAATGCTTCAAATGCTTTAAATAGATCACCAAGCCCGGCTGGTTCCATTCGCGATACAATCAGTTGGACTTGTCCACGCTGTTCATAAATAGAAACAGAGCCCAGTACACGTACCTCCATTCCATCACTGGGCTTGAATTTCAAAAATTGATTGTTGCCACGAAACATGGCACATTGCATTTCCCCACGACCGTCCTTCATCGTAAAATACATATGGCCTGATGAAGGATGATAATGAAAATTGGAAATTTCACCAGTAACCCAAATATCAGAGAAGGAGCCTTCCAACAGAAAGCGTATCTGTGCATTCAATTCAGATACAGTGTATTGATTCCGAAGTTCAGGCATAGGTCAAATTATATGTCCTCTTGGGACGTTAAAATCAATGGCCGGATTTTAATCAACCGGCCAATAATGAATATTATTTCTTTTTCTTATGACGATTGGCACGCAGACGTTTTTTACGTTTATGCGTATTCATCTTTTTCTTTTTTCTTTTTTTACCGCTTGGCATTTGTTTTCCGTTTATTTATTAATGAGTTCGTTCACGCGTGAACGCATCAGTTTACTAGGTTTAAAAGTTGGTACAAATCGTTCAGGAAGATAAACCGCCTCACCTGTTCCAGGATTACGAGCTTTTTTTGGCATTCGATGTTTTATCCCAAATGTCCCAAACCCACGAAGTTCCACACGATTATTATTGGCTAAGGATTCAATAATAGTTCCCATCACTCCATTCATAACTGTTTCCGTTTCTACCTTGGTCAGCCCGGTAGCTTCTGATACGATATCTACGATTTCTTGTTTTGTCATTTTTATTCTCCTGGCGTAGTTACGCCCAATAATGTTTATCCTTCTTTCACCCAGATAACTAATTTTTGTCCAGGATGAATTAAGTGAGAACCATATTTCATATTATTCCAGCGTCGAATTTTGTTGGCCCGCGTTCCAAAATCTTCAGCAATTTGACCTAATGTATCTCCACGCTTAACTTTGTAGTTTCGTTTAGAATGTCCAGGGGGTCCTCCATTACTGCCATTACCAAAAACACGTCCACCCTTTAATGGTATTTTCAGTTTTTGACCGACACGAACCTTGTTCCGATTCCTGATTTTATTGACTGCTGCGAGATCATGAATGGATACACTATATTTTTTAGAAATCGTCCATAAGCTTTCACCGTATCGAACCCGATGTTGAACAAATTGGGGAGCAAATCGTTCATCTGCAGGGATTGCATTCCATGCAGCCAAAAATCCATCTTTTTTACCCATGGGTAATTTCAATGTATAGGATCCTTCTGAAGGCGTTGCAGATTGACGTAATTCTGGATTGTATTCACGAATCACTTTCCCTTTGATGCCTGCTACTCGAGCTAGAACTGCCAGATCAGCACTTTTTTCTAAAACTACTTCTTCAAACTGAAAGGGTTGAGCTTTTGGTAGTTTGAACCCATAGAGACCAGGCGTTTTGGCAATAATAGCAGCAGATAAAAAATAGGGAATATAATTCCTAGTTTCTTTCGGTAGGGATTTAAGTTGCCAAAAATCATAGGTTTGATGAAGTTTGGACGCTCGGAGAACTCGCCCTTCTCCGCAATTATAAGCTGCAAGTGTTAAGTACCAGTTATCAAATAAATTATTTAAGTCCTTTAAATATTGACATGCAGCATGTGTGGCTTTAACAATGTCCCGCCTTTCGTCCCGGTACCAATCCCTGTTTAAGCCATATTGTTTCCCTGTTGAATAAATGAATTGCCACATTCCAGATGCGTTTGCATGGCTGTAAGCTTTGGGATTTAATCCTGACTCTATCATAGCCAGATAAATAAATTCTTCAGGCATCTCATGCTCTGCTAAAATGGGCAAAATAAGGTCCTTATACTGCATATAACGTTTCAACCAAATTTCAAATTGCTTACGTCCTTTGGTTTGGAAATAATTAATAAATTGATCCACTTGTTTATTTCGCACCAGAGGAATATGTCCATCCCGGTCATCCACCACAGTGAATTTGGTATCCCCCATTTCAATTTCAATTGCCTCTGTGATATCAGTTCGAATCCTTTCAGCCATACCAGGTGCATCAACATGCTGAACAGTTACAAGTTTTGTGGTATAAAGGTTTGTAAATGTTCTATTGAATCGCTCGAATTCTTCTTTATCTTCCAAGTTCATTTCACCAATTTGGTCCGCTTCCATCAATAGTTCAAAAATTCGGCTGAGATGATAAATGACTTCCAAAGTATCGCCATGGTAATCTGAAATCACTGCTTCTGCCATGAAGTTTTTCGAATCTCTCAGGATAGCTGGATATCGATTTCGGGATTCATCCAATGTTGCTATACTGTCAGTCTTAGTAGTTACAGTAGTGGTTAACGTTGCCTCAGTAGGGAAAGACACGGCAAATGACCCGGAAATATATCCGAGCCAGATGGCAAGGTGTAGAATGGCGCTAAAGGTTTTAATCAAAGGGATTTAGACGAAATACTTCGGGCGAACTTAGAGTGGAACTCTAGCTTTATACAAGACCTTCCATCCTCATTTTATTAACTATTTTAGTTTTGTTGAATTCAGACATTAACGAAATGATATCTATCCTTCATCTCTAACTTTTCATTTAGGCATTCACAACAACGACTTTAAACTCAAATTCACCGGTATTTAATAAGTGGGGCAATTCTTTTATTGAATAAATCATAAACTTCGCTTCACCTTGCATACATGGCAATGCCAGCCGAAACAATAATGGCTCTTTAAATAAAGTAATCCCTGAGCAATGTGGAAGGATCTTAATTGTTTTCGAGTCAAATTATTCCCAAATAATCGATTTAAACTACCATAGGTGTTTGGTAATTGTAGTTTAGTCCATCGTTCAAAATAGGAAAAATAATCAGATTGAGATTTCCCGGCTATAGCAGGGTAATGAACATTCCCGCACCACTCTACCCAAGTTGTCTCTCCAAATCCATAGTCTTCAAAACCCTGTTTCACTTGCTGCAGGGTCAAGTCATTTGGTGTATCCATAAAATAGTCAAAGCTCCATTGAGCGATGCGTTTAATGATGCGTTGATGATGGCGCGCAGGCATGGTTCCTGCACGATGCCAATGGTATGAAGATGAAAAATGTATGAAGGTTTTAACCCAAGTATCTTTTGAAATATTTTTTGTGATATATGGGAATATTATATTCCCTAGTTTTCTATATAGTTGCCTGTTTTCCCCAGCACCAAAATTAACCAATGATTCAATAAAAACCCGTTTTCGCTTTTCCTTTACACTTTTTTTGAAAAATAATACTTTTTCATCCCACCGTTTCAACCCGAAATCCATTAACACTATCATTTGATTTGGTGTAATTGATTGGTTTGGCAATAAACACTCATATCTTTTTTCAAATGAATGGGTATCAAGTTGAATAGTTGTCACATAGAGTACAGGCTGTTTGGCAAAAGTTGATACAACATGTAAAATCACATCATCATATCTATCATTACTTAAGTGCCCATGAGAAATCCAGGAAGATTCATGGCTATGAATTTCTACTGCACCTTTTATCATTTTACCATTTACCCAAATGACCGCATCTAAAAAATCAGGGCCTTCATTCTTGTTTTTCCGCCCGGGTGAAAATATGGTTACAAAATTTCCAAATCGATCTTTCATAACCGTCCCGGGCTTTACCTTTTCCCAGAAAGCCACCAAAGCGGACTCCTTTACATTAATTGCGTCTTGAATTCCTGCATAGGATATTGATGGAATCGAGTAGTAATTATCCATCAATTTTGTTTTAGTAATTGTTGTACTTCATTTCGCACATGGTTCGCTAATTCTCTCCTTGTTTCATTGGTATAGGTCCCCGGTGGGATTGGTTTAGAAAGTCGCAATTCAATACGATGATTTTTCATTGTCCATGACCCTTTTTCAAGCATTTCGAAAGTGTTTACAAATGCCACCGGAACGATTGGAATTTCGGTTTCAACTGCTAGGATCAATCCACCACGTTTAAATTGTCCCAAGGACCCGTCTTTGGTTCGTGTCCCTTCAGGGAATAGTAATACGGAACGTGGCATTTTTATCAGAGATTCTCTTGCAATCTTCAAAGATTTTAATGCTTGGTCTTGACGACCTCGATCCACAAATATATGACCAGCAGCACGCATGACCCACCCAAGAACTGGAATAGATTTTAATTCTATTTTTGCAATAGAGACTACCCAATATGGTAGTCCTGCGAAGGCTAATAATATATCAAGTCCGGAAGCATGATTTCCTGCAAAAATATATGATCCATTTGGTTTTAAAAATTCCAAACCTTTTACAGAATATTTAACACCTCCAAAAAAGAGGATTAATTTAGCCCACAGATTAGCACAATAGCCTAATGTCCTGCCCCGCCGGGGTTCAAAAATAGAAACAACGATTCCAAAAAAACCCAATAATGTGGTCCAAACAACTGTATTGAATAAAATCCAAATGTAACGCAATCAGGTGATCTCTCGAATACCTAAAAAATTAGCAACTTCGTTTGGAAATTGAATTGTTCCTTTTTCTGTTTGGTATGTTTCCAATAACGCAACCATGAGCCGGGGTGTTGCTACACCTGAGCCATTCAAGGTATGGAGAAAATCAACTTTATTATCTTCTGATCTTCGATATCGAATATTTCCCCGCCGTGCCTGAAAAGATTCAAAGTTACTGCATGATGATACTTCCAACCATTTTTGCTCACCAGGTGCCCATATTTCGAGGTCATAACATTTAGCGGCCGCAAAACTTAAATCGCCTGTACATAATTCAACCACACGGTAATGAAGACCTAATTTCTTTAAAATGGATTCTGCCTGTTTTGTAAGATGTTCCAATTCCTCATATGATGTTTCTGGAACCGCGAATTTCACCAATTCAACTTTGTTGAATTGGTGAACTCTCAAGAGACCTCTGGTGTCTTTCCCATAAGAACCTGATTCCCGCCTAAAGCACGGGGAGTAGGCTACATAATAGATAGGTAGTTCTGATTCATCCAGTATTTCATCACGATGAACATTAGTAACAGGCACTTCCGCTGTGGGAGCCAAATAGAGATTATCCACCTCAGTATGATACATATCTTCCTCAAATTTTGGCAACTGGCCCGTAGTGACCATGGATTCTTTTCTCATTAATACTGGAGGAAATAATTCAGTGAATCCATATTCTTTTTCATGATGATCAACCATGGCATTGATTAAAGCACGCTCTAATTGGGCGCCTTTCCCAACATACAGGGGGAATCCGCTTCCAGATAATTTTGCGCCTCGCTTAAAATCAAAGAGAGTTAACGACTCACCTAATTGAAGATGCGATTTAGGGGTAAACGTAAAGTCAGGTTTTTTTCCCCAGGATTTTATTTCGACATTGTTGATCTCATTGGATCCTTGAGGAACAGTCTCATGTGGCAGATTGGGAATTTGATATAATACTTTATTTAATTCTTCATCGGTTAGGTGAAGTCTATCTTCGATTTCCTTTAATCGATCTCCCAACTCACGAGTTTGTTTAATGGCATCCGAAGCATCCTGTCCAGCTTTTTTTGCTAAACCGATAGCGTCCGAAGCGCTATTCCTTTCAGCCCGAAGATGGTCAACCTCTGTTTGTAGTCTACGAAATGTTTTATCTAATAAAAGAAGTTGATCCACGTCTGCATGATCACTCTTTAATGCAAGCATTTTTTTATACAACTCCGGTTGTTTTCGGAGATCTTTAATTGAAATCATATTATTTTACCAAAATTTAGAAGGAGAATTTATTTTAAATCTAAAAGATTACCTATAAACACGTTATGCATTTTAAATTAATTTTGTCTAGCATCAGATAGGAATATTAGAACTATCATTATAATAATAGTTTATAAAATAGATTGGTTTATTCTATTAATGCAGTGCTAAATGTAAAAATTCGAAAAATCTGAATATGTAGTTATTATAGCAGAAAAAATTACAATACGGGCTTTTGCCCGGGCTAATTTTATTTTGGAATTTCAATGGTTGTTTAATAAGTTTTAAAGTACATATTAGGATTTCTATCGATAAAAACTGCGCCCAGTTTACCATAAAAAAAGGCAACATAAAAAATACAACATCGTCTTGGCGATAGCAGATCCTTATCCCATGTCGAAACCTCGACGAATTATCACTAAATATTATGAATAAAATTTTTCTTCTTATTGGAGTTTCTGCATCCTTATTTGCTCAAACACTTGATATAAACGCATTGAGAATGGCCCAGTCTAAAATATCTACTTCTGGCTATACTAATGTATCCAGTGCTAATGAAAGGCAGGAACAAACAAAAATAAAAGTGGATAAACCAATCAACCCAGAACAGTATTTGGTTGGCCCAGGCGATCAATTCATTGTGAATATTATTTCAAGTGAAAATGTAGCAAATTATATACTAACTATTTCTCCTTCAGGAGAGATCCTTATCCCTTCTGTGGGTATCGTCCAAGTAAGTGGAGAAACACTTTCAAACTCAATCAAAAAAATGAGAATTGCTATTCAAAGCCTTAACCGTAATGCCAAAATATTTATTATTTTATCTGAGATTAGAGAGTTTAAGGTTAAGGTGATTGGACATTTACAAAATCCTGGGTTTTATACCGTAACGCCAATTTCTCGAGTATCTGACTTGTATGAAGATATCCTTCTTAAATTAAAACCTGAATCGTCTACTAATGAAAATACTAATGAAAATACTAATGAAAATACTAATGAGAATACTGATCTGAGCCTTTATCCGGAATTGTCCAAACGAAATATTGAGATATTTCGAAATGGAGAATCTATTCTGGTAGATTTGGTAAAATTTGGATCAACTGGAAATGATGAAAATAATCCATTTATTCAGCAAGGAGATATTATTAGAGTGCCTCTGAGGGAACATCTAGTTGGAATTTTTGGAGGTATAAAAATCCCGGGAAATTATGAATTCATAAAAGGCGAATCTTTATCTCAATTTGTAGATTTAGCAGGAGGTCTAAGACCTGATGCAGATCCCAATAAAGTAGAAATTACTCGGTTCATTTCATCTAAAGATAAATTCAGTTTCATAATATCAATGTCACAGGCAGATACCATTATAATTTCATCAGAAGATCATATCATGGTCCGATATGATCAAGAATATAAACGGCAGGATATTGTTTATATCACTGGAGAAATTAAATATCCCGGTGTATATGCAATCGAACCGGGAAAAACAACCATCGGGGATGCCCTTAATAAAGTAGGCGGATTCACTGCAAGGGCAGATCAAACAAAATTAATTATAAATAATAAATCTATTGCCCTAATTCCAGATCGCGAAAATAGTAGAATTTTATTGATTCCAGATGAAAACCGTTCACCTGAAGAAAAAGCCTATATAAAAGCGAGAATGCTCACAAAAAAAGGAACGATAGAATCATCATCTTTAGAGCAAGTACAATCGCTCATGAACCTTCCCTTAGTGAATGAAGATGAAATTGTCATTCTAGAGAATTTTGACTACATAGAAATTTTGGGAGGCGTTCTCAAACCGGGGCGCTATCCATATACCTCAAATATAACCTATGATGAATATGTTGATCTCGCAGGTGGAATAACTAAAACAGCAACACGAAAAAAGTTTATTATTAAAGCTGGAACAGGTCAGAGATTACCTATGAATAAGACTTCCCAGATTGAGAATGGGGACACCATTTTTATACCAGAAAAAATGGAGTATAACAAATGGATAATTCTGAAAGATATTTTGGCATCTTTGGGACAAGTTGCAGCTTTAATTGTCGTTATTCAAAATGCCCTTGGAGTTTGAATTGAAAATATCACTGCCCAATATAAATTTCAATGTATCAGATAAACTTCATGGTGAAATATCAAGTGTTACAGCAATTTTTATAATCAGTTTAAGTGTGGACTATTACTAGCAGACATCAATTAATAATGAAAAAAGTAATCACATACGGAACGTTTGATTTATTCCATTTTGGACATTTAGAATTATTGCGTAGAGCAAAAGAATTAGGCAATTTTTTAGTTGTAGCAGTATCGACAGATGAGTTTAATATAAAAAAAGGGAAAAAATGTATTTACCCTTTTGAACATCGAATTAAAATAGTTGAAGCAATTCAATATGTAGATAAAGTAATTCCAGAAGAAAATTGGAAACAAAAACGAAGAGATATTCTATCAAATAATATTCAAATATTTACAATCGGTGATGATTGGAAGGGTGAATTTGATGAATTAAGAGACATCTGTGATATTATTTATATCGATCGTACAAAAGGTATTTCTACAAGTAACCTAAAAGAAAATTTAGCAAGTGGGAATTAGAATGGAATTAACATCACACGAACAAAAAATTCTGGATATAGTCAATAATCATCCCGAGATCCTGGATAACCCTGAAAAAAGAGTACAAGTTGCAGAGCTTTATGGGCTTTCAGAAAAAACCTTAAGAAATAGGATTGCAGAATTAAAGAAATACGGTCTAATCCATCCAAATAACAAAGTAATTACATCAAATAGAGATATAGATATTGTTCAAATTTTCCAGTTGATCTGGCAAAGTAAACTAACAATTATTACTTATTCTTTCACATGGGGCGTTTTAGCTGTGCTTTTCCTTTTCATTAAAACTCCAATGTTTACATCAACCATAACAATGTACCCAGCGGGAGATTTGTCGCAATCAAAAGCTGTTATGGGTACAAATTTATCAACAATTGCTGAATCTTTTGGATTAGCTGGGTTATCCCCTACTCCCAATTATAATATACCTGATATTGTGAATAGTTCTAGAATCAAAAAAGAAATTATTCTTCATGAATGGGAATCTCGTGTAAAAAATTCAAAACAATCACTTATTACTTATTGGGAAATAGATCAAAAATCTTTTAGCATTTTAGGATTGATACGATCAATTTTCCCTGATGGAAATGTAAATTCATCTAATAATGATAAAAATTTAGATATTGCTATACGTGAATTAGAGGACCGAATTACCGTTTCTGAATCTGGCTCTGGACTTATTACCGTTGATGTTGATATGGAAGAACCTTATTTAGCATCTGATATTGCAAATTTTGTTTCCGATTTTGTAATTAAGTTTGTTTCAAAAGTACAAAAGACAAATGCTTACAAAAACAGAGTTTTTATTGAAGAGCAATTGTCTGTAGCATCAATTAAACTAAAAGAATCAGAAAAAATATTAGTTCAATTCAAAAATCAGCACCCCATTAATTTAGATACTCCTGATCTTGCCATGTCTCGAATGGGATTAATACGAAATATCGAAGAAAATCAAACTGTTTATTTAACATTTCGACAACAATATGAAATTGCACGTATCGATGAACAAAAAGAAGAAATTCTAATCAATATTTTAGATGTAGCTGTTCCAGCAGTGAAAGTCTCGAAACCAAAAAAGATCTTCATTCTCCTCTTAGCAGGATTTCTAGGTATTGGTATATCAATACCTGTAATTCTTTATAGGGAATACCCATCCATTTGAATAAGACAACTTCGGAACAACAATATGGATTTAGTCGACCAGAATTGAATTACATTATTGGAGTTGGAGGTACGATGATATTCATAATAGCTGGAAAAGGATTTAGCTATTTATTCCAGTTGATGCTTACATATAAGTTTGGCGCCGCTGTTGCAGGTGTTTTTACAATTTGGTTCACCTGTACCCATATTCTATCTTTTTTGTCACGGTGGGGCCTGGATGTTCTTGTTGTTCAACTCATCCCAAAATATAAAACGAATGAGGGGAAACAATGGTACACGATTCGATCCGTTTTAATCCAGGCATTAAAAACAACGATCATTTCTGCTGTAATCTGGTTTATTTTTCATAGCTGGATTGCGAATAACATTTTTAATAATTCTATCCTGATTTTTCCCTTATTTACCAGTGTATTCATCATCTTACCTTTTAATTTTTTATTTATATCAAGTGGAATTCTCCGGGGATTTAAAAAATACTATCATTTTGCATTTATTCAACATTTTCTACTTCATTTATTTTCTTTCACTATTCTATTTTTAGGGAGTCAATTCTTTTTTCAAAATACGTCGGATCATTTTCCAATTTTTGCTTTTGGGGCGGGAATAACTATTAGCGCCATAGTTGGATTTATTTTTATTATAAATAAATATCCGTCTTATACACCCCTTATAGCTACTGATGATAAAATATTAAAATTGGGAACCCCTTTTGCATTGTCAAATCTCGCATTCTTTTTATTAAGCTGGATGGATGCACTCCTCATCGGAATTTTTTTTACCGAAGAAATTGTAGGAATGTTCAATCTCATTCTACGGATTGCCATGGTCATCAGTCTTCCTGTCCTTGGTATTAACAGTATTTCAGGGCCTCGTATTTCAGATGCCTATTTTTCAAAATCATTGGCTAGATTAAAAAATAATATCCTTTTTACTGTATTGATCGGATTTACCACATCCATCCCCTTATTTATTGGCGTGTTTTTGTTCCATGAAAAAATACTAGGAATATTTGGTCCTGAGTTCTCTGTTTGTGTAGTACCTTTGTTGATTTTAGCAAGTTCACAATTTATTCATGCTGCAACAGGGTCAGCTGGGCTATCTCTTCAAATGATTGATCGGGCTAAAGATTTTCAACATATTCTCACAGTATCTGTTATCCTAAAGTTGATTTTAGGTGTGATCCTAATTCCTACTTATGGATTGTTAGGAGCCGCATTTAATGTGCTCATTATTACGGTTATCTGGAAATCAACAACCTGGGTCATACTTGCAAAACGATATCGAACTATCAAAACTAAAATGGGGGTACTTTAATAATATGGATCCCCGAATGCCAGATTTTTTAATTATTGGCGCTGCAAAGGCTGGAACAACTGCCCTATATCACCAATTAGGTGCTCATCCAGATATTTTTATGAGTCAACAAAAAGAAATGAATTTTTTTGCGCTTGAGAATCAGGAAATTGATTTCAAAGGTCCTGGGGATATGAGTGGGATACATCGCACATCCATAACAAATATTAAAAAATATCTATCCTTTTTTGAAGGTGCAAAATATGGACAAGTTAAAGGTGAAGTATCCCCGCTTTACCTTTATTCAGATTCAGCTGCAACAAATATTCACAAATATGCTCCAAATATTAAACTTGTCATTTGCCTTCGAAATCCAATAGACCGGGCTTTTTCTTCTTTTTTACACCTAATTAGGGATCGTAGAGAAATTGAATCGGACTTTCTTACTGCTTTTTCTAAAAACCAAGAAAGGTTAGATGCCAATTGGGCAGAAATTTGGCATTATAGTTCAATGGGATTATATGCAGACCAATTAGAACGATATTTTTCAGTATTTGATAAAAACCAGATTTTAATCTTGGTTTATGAAAAGTTTTTAAATGACCCACAATCCACATTAAAAAAGATCTGTGATTTTTTAAAAATTAATTCGACTGTTGAAATTGATTTTGAAAAAAAGTATAATAAATCGGGTTATCCAAGGTTTCAGAGAATTCATCAAATGTTGATTCGCCCACACTTCGTAAAAAATTTGGGGAAATTATTTTTACCTAAGGGAATCCGAACTTGGATAAGAGAAAGTGTAATCAATTTGAATTTAAAAGACAAACCAACCCTTACCCCTGAACAAATACAATCTATTTATCCTTTCTTCGAAAAGGATATCCAAAGAACTGAAGTTTTAATCAATACAGATCTTTCCCACTGGAAGCCGGAATAATGGGGGAAAACAATACACAGTTGACTTTTCGTCAATTTTGGAATCGATCTTTTGCAGTGAGTTGTTTTCCACCAACGTGGTATATTTTCCAGCGATTGGGTGGCGTCCTGGCATTTATTGCCTACAAAATAGGATTAAGTCCAAATATGATTACTTTGATTGGTGGACTGACAGGGGTCTATGCAGTCTGGCAATTCTCGGTACTTCCCTTAGGTTTATTAGAGACCGTCCACTTATCGTTAATGTTTTCTTTTGTATATATTTTGGATTGTGCTGATGGGCAACTTGCCAGAGCGACAGGAAAGTCTACACCTATTGGAAAATGGTTTGACATAGCCGTGGACTTATTATTAATTGTTTTATTTCCACTAGGAATTGCATCATTATTACCAGGATTTTCTTCAGAGATAGATACAAACTTGATGGTATTATGTTTGATTTTTGGGAGGGCACTGGTTCTGATTACCTCATCTCTCAAACGATCTGGAGGAGAAGATCATCATCCAAGTTCCTCCTATTTGAAAAAAATTATTCAGTCAACCCTCGATACACCCGTTTTTTATATATGGATATGCTGGGCAAGACTCAATCCTGAATGGTTGGTAATGACCGCTTTATTCTTTGGTGTGTTGTACATTATTGAAAGCATTTATTTATCGAGAACTTTTTATAAATGACAATTATCAACAACACACTTTCACGATTAAATTTGTTGCGAGGGTTATTACTCTTATCACTCTTTGGTATGCCTGGTATCCTTCATTTTGACATAACGGGTGTAACCCACCAATTTGGGCTTTTTAACATTCAATCTTTTTCAAGAATTGCAGTTTATTTATCGATTGGCATGATTGTATTCCTTTTCTTTATTGGGATTGAGAAACTGAGGGTCAACCGGTATACATTTTCTAATTTTAGATTACCTTTTTTGTATTACTCCCTAGCGATTCTCATTTCTGTGCCCGTGCTTAAAGGGACCGACTTTATTTTGTCCGGATATTTTATTTTCGAATGGACTACATTTTTCATTTTATTCTATCTATATGTCAATGAACAAAATAAATATTCCTTATCAATGGCAATCCAGGATATCATTTTATTGATATGGATAAAAATCATTACCCTTTTAATTATACTACCGATATTCCCTTCCATTGGAATATTCTTTGACCAGAATTTAGGCATTATACGCCTTGGGGGATATTTTGTGGGTCCCAATGTATTAGGTACCCTCGTGGCCCTTTTGGCTTCTTATTATTATTTTTATTACAAGGGTCCAAATTATAAAAAATATGGTTTTTTCCTTTTTGCAATATTAATCTTATTTGCAACTAATTCTCGGGGTGCCCTTCTAAGTTTTATTCTAGCTTTTTCTTTTTCTCTCATTGGAACAAAAAAAGGATTAAACCATTTAATCCTTTTTTACTTTGGTGGAATCATTGCAACCCTAATGGTAACCTATATTGATTATCTAATGCGTGGATTAGATATTAGTAACCTAATAACATTATCTGAACGAGTACCACTATGGGGGAAATATGCATTTGAATTTCCGAATAGTCCTATCATTGGTTTTGGGTTTATTGTTGGTGTTAAAAATCTTGGATTAATAATTCCAAAAATCCATTGGGTAGCTCCCCATGCACATAATGATCTTATACAATCAATTATGTCGGGTGGAATCATTATGGGAGTTTTAACATTTGGAATCTATGTGTCATTATACAGGAAATGCTATAAATCTCCTCTCACCGGGAATTCACAATTATTGATGAAAAACTGGTTCATTATACTAATCGGTTATGCTATGCTGACTCCTATTATAAATTGGAAATTATTTGCTATTTCTGGAATATTTTGGATTTTATTTATTACCCTGAGAATTGAGAATAATAATGCGGATCTTGTTCGTCCATAATTATTATCAGCATTCAGGCGGTGAAGATCAGGTCTTTTTAGCAGAAAAAGATCTCATGAAAGGACGTGGACACGAAATCCATTCTTACACCGTGAATAATGATAATATCTATTCTATTTGGACAAAAATAACTACAGCGATCAACCTTCCATATTCATTATACAGTAAGAATCTATTTTCAATGGAATTAAAAAAGGTTAAACCTGATATTGTACATTGCCATAATTTTTTTCCACTTCTAACTCCATCCATTTTTGATGCATGTCGAGAAAATGGTATTCCGGTGGTATTGACACTCCATAATTACCGTTTAATCTGCCCGAGTGTCTATTTAATTAAGAATAATGAACCTTGGGAATTATCAATCAAAAAAAACCCATATTGGACTGTACCTTATAAAGTTTATCAAAATTCATTTATTGGTACGGCTGCAATTGCACGAATGATTAATTTTCACAAAAAAAAGAAGACCTGGTTAACAAAACTGGATAGAATTATTACTTTAACTGATTTCGCCAAAAATAAATTTATTGAATCAGGATTTTCTCCAGACAATATGGTTGTTAAGCCAAATTTTATTCCAGACCCAATAAAAAATATAAATAGCAGAGAACATTTCGCTTTATTTATTGGCCGTTTATCTCCTGAGAAAGGAATAAAATTCCTGTTGAATTCATGGAAGGAAATAAATTTCCCCTTAAAGATTGTTGGGGATGGACCTATGAAAGAAGATCTCACTTTGAATGAAAATAATTTAGAGTTTCTGGGGAAAATTCCGAATGAGTCTGTCAAGGTTCTTCTTCAGCAAGCTCGGTTTTTAGTTTTTCCATCTCAATGGTATGAAGGATTTCCGATGGTTTTAGTCGAGGCAATGGCGTGTGGCACTCCCGCAATCGTTACGAACATTGGTTCGATGCAAGAAATTATTTCTGATGAGATAACTGGTCTACATTTTGCTTTAGGAAATAAAGAACAGTTTGTTGAAAAGGTAAATAAATTAATAATGGATAAAGCATATTGTGAATCATTGGGGGAAAATGGTCGACAAACATTTCTAGAGAAATATACACCAAATGTGAATTACCAACAAATAAATTCGATTTATCAGGATGTAATTTCAAATTATAGTCAAACAACCTAACATTATAAAGATTAAAATGATTATAAAACAAAAATATATTATTATCTAAAAATAGCATGAGGGCGTATAACAAATATCAATTGTTTGGTGTGAATTATTCTATCGTAGACTATGCGCTTGCTTCCGATATAATAATTAAAAATGCTATAGAAAATAATAGTTTTGGTGTGTCAGCACTCGCAACCCACGGGTTAATTACCAGTGTGGATAATCATAAACTGAGAGCACAATTAAAATTAATTGATTTAATTGTGCCAGATGGTCAACCTATTCGATGGGCATTGAACAGTTTATATGATACAAATCTTGAAGATAGAGTATATGGACCTACCTTGACGCTGCATGTATTAGAAAAGGCAGCTAAACTTAATCTTAACGTTTTTCTTTATGGGAGTACTAAGGATACTTTGGATCGATTTGTAAACTTTATCAAAAAGAATTATCAAGGAATTAATATTTCTGGGATTCATGTTGATCGTTTTCGGGACGCATTGATAGATGAGGATATGAATGACATCAAAAAAATAAATGATTCAGGAGCACATATTGTTTTAGTAGGTCGAGGATGTCCACGACAAGAAGAATGGGTTTCAAATCATATAGGGAAAATTAATTGCGTTATGATGGCTGTTGGTGCAGCTTTTGATTTCCATGCCGGAACTGTTAAGCAAGCCCCATCTTGGATGCAAAATAATGGATTAGAATGGTTATTCAGGCTGATTCAAGAACCAAAACGATTATGGAAAAGATATTTTTATACAAATTCAGTTTTTATTTATCTTTTTATTAAACAAAAAATATTAAAACATTAATAAGGAACATTTATGAAAAAAATTGTAGTCAGTGGCTCAAACGGATTAATTGGTGGGGAGGTTGTTAGCTATTTTTCTAGGAAAGGAATGGAAATCTATGGTCTCGATAATAATATGAGAGCCGACTTTTTTGGACCGGCTGGAGATACAATATGGAATCAAAATAGATTACAAAAAATGTATAACAATTATTCACCTAATAACATAGATGTTAGAGACCGTGACACTGTTATTGGCTTTATTGAACAGTTACGTCCAGATGCAGTCATTCACACAGCTGCTCAACCCAGTCATGATCTGGCAGCTTCCCGTCCCTTTGATGATTTTGATGTAAATTGTGTTGGCACAATGAATCTTTTAGAAGCGACTAGAAGATGTTCAACTTCCATACCATTTGTGCACATGTCCACAAACAAGGTTTATGGAGATGCACCAAATAAATTAGCTTTAGTTGAGAAAGATAAAAGGTGGGATTATGCTGATGAAAGATATTATAATGGGATAAATGAGATGTTTACAATAGATCATTCTACCCATTCAATATTCGGCGCATCAAAAGTTGGAGCGGATATTATGGTTCAAGAATATGGAAAATATTTTGGTATGCCTACATGTAGTTTAAGAGGAGGGTGTTTGACCGGTCCTACCCATGGTGGTGTTGAGTTACATGGGTTTCTCAGTTATTTAATTAAATGTAATCTTATCGGGAAAAAATATATTATGTATGGATATAAAGGCAAACAAGTGAGAGATAATATTCATTCTTATGATGTAGCAAATTTTATCCATGAATATTTAAAAAACCCAAAACCAGGCGAAGTTTATAATCTAGGTGGTGGAAGGAATAATTCTATATCAATTTTAGAAGCATTTGAAATGATTGAAAATATTTCAGGTAAAATAATGCAATTTGAGTACAGTGATGAAAACAGAATAGGTGACCATATTTGTTATATTTCAGACCTAACTAAAATGAAATCTCATTATTCGAATTGGAAGATAACAAAAGCGTTACCTGAAATATTCCAAGAAATATACCAGGGTTGGACTAACCGATTGGAATAAATATTAATAAATTTTGAATGATCTGAAATAAAATTACCATTTTTTAATAAACTGAAAACTGAATAATCGAGACAACAATAATTATGAAACAAAAAATATTAATTACGGGTGGCGCGGGTTTTATCGGCTCCCATTTGAGCAAAAGACTATTGGATGATGGCCATGATGTTTTGTGTGTGGATAATTACTTCACAGGAACCAAAAATAACATTGCCCATTTGTTGGATAACCATCAATTTGAGCTTATGCGTCACGATGTGACCTTTCCGCTTTATGTTGAAGTGGATCATATTTACAATATGGCGTGTCCTGCGTCTCCAATCCATTACCAATATGACCCGGTTCAAACCACAAAAACTAGCGTCCATGGTGCCATTAACATGCTCGGACTTGCAAAACGAGTAAATGCACGGATTTTTCAGGCTTCCACAAGCGAAGTGTATGGGGATCCCACACAGCATCCACAAAAAGAATCTTACTGGGGAAATGTAAACACGATTGGCCCTAGAAGTTGTTATGATGAGGGTAAAAGATGTGCTGAAACATTATTTTTTGACTATTTTCGTCAACATAACCTTGATATCAAGGTAGGAAGAATTTTTAATACCTATGGTCCCAAAATGCGTCCTGATGATGGTCGCGTAATTTCTAATTTTATTGTACAGGCTTTGACTGAGAAAGACATTACTGTCTATGGTGAAGGAGATCAAACGAGATCCTTTTGTTATGTAGATGACCTAGTGGAAGGGATTCTTAAACTCATGACAACAGAAAAAGGTATTACCGGTCCAATGAATCTTGGAAATCCTATTGAATACACAATATTGGAGATTGCAGAAATCATCATTGATCAGATTGGATCTAAATCCAAAATTATTTTTGAACCTCTGCCCGAAGATGATCCTAAACAACGGCAACCTGATATTTCACTTGCAAAGTCAGAGCTTAATTGGGAGCCGAAAACCCAATTGAAAGAAGGATTAGATAAAACAATTCAATATTTCGACCAAACTCTCTCCAATAATGTCAATGGTTAAATGTTGGATGTATTCAGTTAAATTTCAAAAACAAAATCTGCATATATGAGTAAAACGATTAAATCAAAAACAATAAATTGGATTTTAACTATTCTTGCTGATAGTTTATCATTTTGGGGTGTATTTTTCTTTTGTATTATGTTATATAATACTGGTTTATTTGGCTTGGCAAGATCCGTTTTTGATGTAACCCTATTAGAAGTCTTTTTGGCATATTTGTTATTCATTTATGTATTATACAACAATGGCGCCTACAGAAAGAAACGAGACTTTGCAGGAATTCAGCGCCTAAAAAGTGTTATCAAGGGAGTGCTACAGGCAGTCGTAATTTATATTGTATTAGCGTATACTATAAAGTACCAAATACCAAGAATTATATCTGTTACCTTCATTATTACAATCCCGATTGTAGTGATTTTTTCACGTATTCTAGTCCAATTAATTGAAGCTAAACTATTTCACCATTTGAATCAGGAGAATGTATTGATTTATGGTGCAGGCAAAGTTGGAAGGGCATTTGTGGCGGCTGTGGATAAGTTGACCTCTGCCCCATTAAATATTGTTGGTTTTGTAGATGACAGGGTACCTGCAGGAGATTCAGTGGGCAACCCAAAACCCATATTAGGTGGCCTAAGTGAAGTGGAATCAATTATTCACGAATATAATATCGATCATATCATTGTTGCGATCAAAGAGCCTAAAAAAGAGATTAATTTGTCTCTAAAAGATTTAACTGAACGTCACCATATAGCGATGAGTTTTCATCCGACACAAAAACTTTTTGAAAATGATCCATATAAATTGAAGGACATTGCAGGACTCCCACTTTTATCAACTACACAGCAACAAATTGATTCAAAACCGTTTTATGATTTATTTAAACGAATAATAGATTTTTCAATCGCAGTTATTGGTATTTCTATTACTTTACCACTTTGGATTTTTATTGGTTTAATTATTAAAATTAATAGTAGCGGTCCTATTTTT